>JAEEGF011272982.1_pt1 | contig 39884 bp, 43 predicted proteins | sample 9134171 | NCBI WGS metagenome assembly JAEEGF01 (sample SAMN16246542, study PRJNA631951) | gut metagenome | biome: gut microbiome; feature: rumen; material: AP-attached | host: Bos | place: Iran: Karaj | collected 2018-10 | reverse complement strand
GAGTAGGCTGACTCCTACTCGATTTCGCACACGAACATTCCGCACTTAGTGCTCCATGTTCTTACGACCGGCAAATGAATTTGTATGCAAGCATCCATTCGCTTGCCGGTCTTGTGCAACAAAAAGAGAAGTGCCCCGCCGGAGCACTGTCTCTTCGGTCATGCTTGATAATTAAAGGATCAAAGCAGGTGTGCCCTAAGCTCCTCAGGGCTCTGGCTTGAAAGATAAGCAGGAGGAATATCAAGCATTGTCTTGCATCCCTTGAGACCCTCTGAAGAAAACTTGTAAGCGGCTCTTGCAACGGCTACCAGCACGCTGGTTGTAAACTCAGGGTTGGAATCCAGCTTGAGGCTGTACTCGATGATGTGCTTGTGCTCCTTGTCTGCTCCTGTTGTTCCGCTTCTGAATACGAAGCCGCCGTGAGCCATTCCGCTGTGGTTCTTGAGAAGCTCTTCCTCGCTGATGAAATGCACTGTTGTGTCATAGTCTGCGAAGTAGTTGGGCATTTCCTTAATCTCTTTTTCAACTGCGGCAGCATCTGCGCCATCCTCAAGGACTACAAAGCACTCTCTGGTGTGCTTGTCTCTTGTGGTGAGTTCGGGATCCTGTCCGCTTCTGACTGCCTCGAGAGCACTCTCTACAGGAATGGTATACTGCTTGGCATTCTTGACGCCCTTGATCCTTCTGATGGCATCTGAGTGTCCCTGGGATACTCCCTTGCCCCAGAAAGTATAATCATGTCCGTCGGGGAGGATTGCGTTGGAATAAACTCTTGCAAGTGAGAACATTCCTGGATCCCAACCGCAGGAAATAACGGCAACCTTGCCTGCTGCCCTGGCTGCAGCGTCTACATTGCCAAAGTGCTCGGGAATCCTTGCGTGAGTATCAAAACTGTCAACTACGTTGAACATGCCTGCATACTCGGGGGTCTGCACAGGCAGGTCTGTTGCACTTCCGCCGCAGAGGATCATAACATCGATCTTGTCCTTCCACTGCGCAGCCTCAGAAGCTGACACTACAGGAACGCCCTGGGTCTTGATGGTAAGTGTGGCCGGATCTCTTCTTGTAAACACAGCAACAAGCTCCATGTCAGGTGCTGCCGCCACTGCCAGTTCAACGCCTTTTCCCAGGTTACCGTAGCCCAGGATACCAATTCTAATACTCATAGATTGCCTCCTCTTTCCTTATAAAACGAATTAGTTTCTTAATTTTCTTATCTATTATACTTATGTTATACTTAAATAAAAAGGGGGTTTTGGGCAATGCTAAACGATTACACTAAAATACCTGCACAGATGAATGCCAATGTAGCGCTTAAGATCATTCCCGGGCACTTCGCCACCACCCATTCCCATGTTACCAATTATATGGAAATCGGTACCATGAAGACCCGTTGCAGTGAAGCTCACGGCGTAGCTACAATTCTTGCAATGCACTACACTATCTCCACTCCCGTGGATACCATCCTCTGCGCAGACGGAACTGAAGTTATCGGAACCTATCTGGCTGAGGAGCTCACAAGAGCCGGTGTCCTTAATTACAATGCTCACCGCACGGTATACGTTATTTCACCCGAGTATACTCCCAGCGGACAGCTGATCTTCAGAGACAATCTTCAGCTGGCCATCAGAGGCAAACATACTCTGATCCTTATGGGTTCTCTCACAACAGGTATCACTCTTGAGAGCCTTATTGAGGGCGTTCGCTATTACGGTGCCAATGTTTCCGGTGCCTGCGCTATCTTCAGTGCAGTCAAGGAGGTTGAGGGCATCCCTGTAATATCCGTATTCCGTCCCGAGGAGATACCCAATTATCATTCCTATCCGCCCACAGAGTGTCCTCTGTGCAAGAACGGAACTCCTATCGACGCACTTGTAAACAGCTTTGGTTACAGTCTTCTCAAACAGTAAAAGAGATCATAAGGGCCTGCGCTCCTGATGAAAGGTCATCGGCGCAAGGCCCTATTTTTATGCTTTTTTGAGATTTGCAAAGAAAACTTTACATTTTTTGCAAAGTATGCTTGACATATTTTGCAAAGCATACTATACTAAAAATGCAAAGCGAGCTTGGCAATTCAAAGGAGAAAAAAATGAAAAACAGAATAAAAGAACTGAGAAAGGCAAAGAAGCTGTCACAAGAAGAACTGGCCGACCTGGTTGGGACAACAAGACAGACCATCACTTCGATCGAGGTTGGTAAATACACGGCTTCACTGGGGCTTGCCTATAAAATAGCCCACACCTTTGACCTGACAATAGAAGAAGTATTTGATTTTAGTGAGATTATGGAGGAAATGGAATAATGGAAAAAAGATTAGAAAAAATGAGAAAAGAGATCACACGTCAGAACGGATTATTCGTATCACTGTTTTTGCTTTCATCATGCATACTTACACTTTCACAGACCGGGCTTATCACCGCTAACTATGCCGATACCGCCAGAGCGGATTTTATCAGCGGATTCCTTATTGGCCTTGTGATAGTTATTGATATCGTATGCATCTTTAATATGGTCAGGAATACAGCAGCTCTCAAGGATGAGAAGAAGCTCACAAGACTTTATAACGAGAAGAATGATGAGAGGACCAAGCAGATCGAGGCTCTTGCCGGGGGCAATTCCATCAGGATCTCCATGGTACTGCTCCTTGCAATCGCCCTGGTAGCAAGCTTCTTTAGCTTTGAAGCTTTCCTTGCACTTGTAGGTTCTGTTGTTGTCATCGGCCTGGTCCACAAGGCACTTATCCTGTATTACAAAAACGCTGAGCTATAAAGCCCCGGCCACATCAGTGCCTTGAATTTATCTCTGCAGCCTTACCGTGAAGGAAGGTAATGAGCTCCTCCGAGCAATTTGCCTTCTTCACCACAAAGTACTGTTTGGAAGAGGGACACAGGAGGATATACTTATCATCCTCAAGCACAGAGTACAGAGCATCATATCTGATCCTGCTCTCTGTCTTAGCTGTTTTAAGCTCCAGTTCCTCTTCCCAAAAGGTCATGTGTATTTTGGTATCCTTAAATGCTTTATTAGATTCATAAGCTTTCTTAAGCCTGATATTCCAGATGAGGAAAATAAGCGGAATATAGATTATTCCCATAATAACGCCCAACGCACCGATCAGCTTGTCATCATAGTAAATCAGCAAAAACAAACCCAATATAATTAAGAGCGCTATCAGAATTATAAGGGCGATCCATTTCTTTTTCTGACTCCTGTAGTGCGTAAGCGCAGCCCCTTTGGCCACATCGTAGGTAATCTCAATTTCTGTTTCAAACGGCATATCTGCTCCTCCGGCTTATAAAAGTTTTCCCCGCAATTTCAGCTTATTATAGCATCAAAAAAGGTCGCAGCCAATTATGGCAACGACCTCTTTAAATCTTGTTCTGTTATAGGTATTATCTGGCTGCTGCCCAGGTAAGTCCGTAGAGCTGCTCCATAAGCTTTCTGAGTTCATCCTTCATCCTGTTGCAGGCTGAAGCCTCATCAACAAAATTCAGCACACCGATCTTTTCCTTTTTGTCCTGAAAGTATACTGCCCATCCGCTCTCTGTCTTGTCCATGCAGATCCTGTTCTTGTGTGATCCGCCGATCTTGTAGAGCTTGGACGGTACCAGATGCTCCTCTAAATAAGACTTAAGTTCCTGTGTATTCATAAAGCCTCCTCTCCGACACGTAACCCCCCAGTGTCGTCGCAAGTAGTTTTTATTTTTATCGCATGTAGTTTTAATTACTACATATAATGTATCACATAACTATTTGCTTTGCAATAGGGTTACATAAATTAGAAAGTCAGGCTGTTATCTCACTGGGCTCACACACCTGCGGAGCGGCTTGCAATGGCGCACACAGCCGCCATGACCACAAGAAGGATTGAAAAAATCCTCATCCACTTGTAGGTCTCAGGCTCCTCAGAGGTGCTGATCCGTAGCTGTGCGATGGTAAAAAACACAACTCCTGCTATAAAGAGAACTGCTGCGTAAATAGCCAGTAATGGATTCATATAGTGTCACTTTCCTTATAAAGTAAAATCACCAAAAATGCTGGTAACATCAGCTGCCGATTTATTGCTCTTGTAGGCCGCAAGAAGAGTATCAGTGCTTATATTTCCGCTCTTAAGGATGTTTGAATTGGCAGCGTTATCAAAGTCGCTGAGGCCGTCATCCTTGTTTCCTGTATCAAACAGAGAATTCATCACCAGATCCGATGAGAAATATCCCGATTTGGCAAGGTCCTGGAACCTTTGAACATCCGTTGACGAAGAGGAGCTTCCGGCGGCTGTGCTGTCGGATGCGTTACCCGCAGAAATTGACGCGTTCACCTTACTGAAGGTGGTATCAACTCTCATGTGCTCCTTGATGTTATTCTGAATGGTGTCAGCCAGATGATAGCGATCAGCGGTGTTCTCCTGCGGAGCCTGCACCTGCTGCACAGTTCGGGTACTGCGTGAATTGTCTGATGCGGAAGCCACTCCCGAAACAGCTGCGCTGCCGTTGGTTCCGGCCTGTCCGGTAGCTGTGTCCGTAGTCTTGGCCCCCTGAGCAGAGAGTGCGTCCCTCATATAAGCCGCAAACTTCTCCTCCTCTGAGGCCCCCTCGTACTTTTCCAGCAGCTTGGCCACATCCGAGATGGAATAGAGATATTTATTTACGACATTGGTCAGTTTGGAAATATCAAACGCCATATCTTCCCCCCTATGTAAATTTATTATACAATATTTTGTAGATTATATGTATGGCTTTGACATAGACTTTTTGGGGGATCACATGAGTATCAAATTCAGTTCCAGTAATATTCGCAGCAGGTTCCGCTACAACTTCAGGCAGCTTGCGGAATTTGAAAAAGAACCTGACATAGTCGAGCAGAAATCCCGAACCATGATCATACTGCTGGGCGGATTTCTTATCTACTGCGTTCTCACCGCTGTCCCCTGTATCCTATCGCGCTACTACCACGGCGCCGTCACCAACGCCAGCATCTTTCTGCTGTTTGTCTACATGAGCTTTACCCTTCTTAAGACCCAGAAACACACCCGTGTCACGATTAACGGAAGCTATGTCCTGTGCACCATCTTGTTTTTCCACTTCATTATGGAGACTGACTGGAGCATCGGAATGGATGCCTTCTGGCTTTTCATCCTGCTGCTGCCCTTCTTCACCTGCTACCTGGCGGGAGTTTACCACGGAACCATCGCCGCCTGCGCCGGACTGCTTCTGAGTTTCCTGTTGTTCCATACTCCGCTCATCAACTATCTTCAGCCCTACGGCAAGAACATGACAGAGTGGTTCACCGTGATCTACCTTGTGGTAATGATATCCGCAGCGGTCATAGGCTACGAGCTTACTGCTTATCAGATAGACAAAAAAGTCTCCGAAGAAAAGATCGCCTTTTATCAGAAGGAGCGCACCAAAAGACTTAGAGAACAGCTCTCCATCTATGAGAGCAACGAAAAGACCATTAGAAATTACAAGCATGACATCAGGCACTACAACAGAGTCCTTGCAGGTTTTATCAAGGAGAAAGAATATGATAAGGCCGCAGCGTATCTGAAGGAATTCGATTCCATGCTGGAGTCCGTCACGGCAGTATCCTTCTGCGACAACCAGATTGTCAACGAACTTCTGACCATCTATGCATCCAGGTGCCAGAAGCTTGGCTTTAAACCCAGGATCAAGGCCATAGTCCCGGCTCGCTTCCCAATGGAGGAAACAGACCTCACAAGTCTTGTGGCCAATGCCCTTGAAAATGCGGTGGAATCTCAATCCTACGTAGAAGAGGAAAAGAGATATCTCCAACTTGATATTATCTACGACGGCAGAAAGCTAAAACTCTCCACCAGAAACCCCAGTGCATTTGATACCAAATTCAAAGAAAACGGACTCCCCATCAGTACCAGGGCGGTCCAAAGCGGAATAGGAACCTCGCAGATCAAGGCTATTGCTGAGAAGTACGGCGGTGCAGCCAGCTTTAACCTTGAGAACGGAGTCTTTACCGTAAAGGCGGTAATGACCTGCATCTGACCCATTAATTCAAAAAGCATCTTCAGAGTCTGTAAATCAGGCACTCTGGAGATGCTCTTTTATTTTGGCCTTGATCCTCTCTTCAACCATGAGGGCCAGATCAACTGTCTTAAGATCCTTGTACTCCTCATAGGGAATCGGCTCAAGATAATATACATAAGTTGTTACAGGTCCTCTGTGAGGACTGTTGTAAACCTTGTAGGAATCAACCAGAGCCACAGGCACAATGGTGGTCCTGGCCATTTTGGCTGCTTTAAAGCTTCCGGGCTTGAAGTGCTCCACCACGTTCTGATTGTTTTCGCTGTAGCCTCCCTCAGGGAACAGGATGTATTTACGTCCCTCCTGATTGATCTCTTTGGACATCTGAGTGAAGACCTCGATGGTCTGGCGAAGGTCCTTGAGCTTAAGGCGCTGGGCCCTCAAAAGTCCTACAAATTCATTTACCAGGATGATCCTGGATCTCTCCTCATCCATAACAAAGGTGCAGGGCTCCTTGTGGGTGTTGATGATACCAAGCACATCGTACTTGCCCTGATGATTGGGATAAAGGATGTAGCCACCTTCCTTGGGAAGGTTCTCAAGTCCTCTGGCAATCGTGGTGCAATGGGAGGTTCGGTTCATACGCCATACCATCTCCTCGGCAACGGCGTAGCAATCCTTCTCCGTATGCTTCTCGGGATGTCTCATCCATATTCTGGCCTTGACTATGTAGTAAATGATCCAGTGCAAATTTAATAGAATCGTCTTGTGATAGTTATTCATACAAAAGGTTTAAATCTTGTCCATAAGCGATTTGAAACCGTAATTCTCAAACTGCTTAAGTGCTTCCTCTCTGTTAAACTTAATCCTGAACTCTTCAAGATCTTCGGGAATCTTGTAATCCCTGCGGATCTGCGCCAGGTCTTTTGACAAAAAGGCCATATCTCTGTATTCGGTAAGAGCCTTCATGGGGCTGCGGGAAATGCCCAGGGACTCCTTCCAAGAGCCCGCAAGGGCCTTAAGAACCTTGTCATCTGCACAGCCGTCAATGGCAGAGTAGATGCCCTCCACCGTGTCATACTCAGCAAGGAGCGGGATCGCAGCACTGCTGACGCCCTTAACTCCGGGAATATTGTCGCTGGTATCACCCTGAATACCCTTAAGATCTGGAATCTGCTCCGGACGAACGCCGTACTCCTTAAGGCAGATATCCGGTGTAACCTCAAAGGCCTTGTCGGGAAGGCTCACCAGTTTCCTGGTCCATCCGTATTCGGCACCATACTTGTTCTGAAGCTCATCTGCAGTCTCCTGCTTGGTCTGGATCAGCCATACTCTGGTGTGATCGCTGACCAGCTGAAGATAGTCGTGGTCCTTGGTGATAATGTAGGAAGGAATCTCCTTCTCATATCTTGATACCACGCTGCCCACGATGTCGTCGGCCTCATAATTGTTGTCATACATAACCTTAAAGCCGATGGCAGACAGCATGTCCTCCATATTGGCAAACTGCTCTTTAAGCGGCTCGGGAGTCTCACCTCGATTGCCCTTGTAGTCAGGGTATTTCTCCCTTCTGAAGGTATCTCTGGTGGTATCAAAAGCAAACATCATATGTGTAGGCTTCTGTTCAGCCATGATCTTGAGGATGGTCCTCATCATGCTGTACATAGCATTGGTATACTGCCCCTTGTCATTGTGCATTATCTGGCTGTAAAGCTTTTCCTTTTTGGCAGGGTCCTTTTCAAAAAGAAGTGCCTTAGGAAGATTGCCATAATAGTTTGTCACAAGCATAGAGCTTCCGTCAATCAAAATAAATTTTTCAGGCATCAAAAATATCCTCTCCGAATCTGACCCTGCAGTGAGCCTTGATGGCTTCTACGCACTTCTCAAAGCCCAGTTTGCTACTGTCTATGCACAGGTCATAGTTCATTGCATCGGTCCATTTGCGGCCGGTGTGATGCTCATAATATTCTGCTCTGTATTTGTCTTCCCTTGCCATGAACTTCACCAGCTCATTGTGGGGAAGGCTCTTAACCTTGGCTGCCTGCTCCTCAAGAAAGTCCTGAGGTGCATGAACAAACACGCTGAGAACGTTGTCGTAATCCTTAAGCACAAAATCTGCGGCACGGCCCACAATAACGCAGCCGGAAGTCTCTGCCAGCTTCTTGATGACCTTGGCCTGGAAGTTAAAGAGATTGGCCTCTGAAGTGAAATCCTTGCTCTCAGGGCCTATGAGCTCTCCCTTATATACCTCAGCAGGAAGCTTTAAAAATCCTGTTCTTCTGAGCTTTTCATCTGTTTCAAGGAAAAGGCTCTCATTGATGCCGCTCTCCTCCGAAGCCAGCTTGATAAGCTCATGGTTGTAGTAGTGGATGCCCAGATCCTCAGCCAGCATCTTGCCTACGGTACGTCCGCCGCTTCCGTATTGACGTGCAATTGTAATAACAATATTTCTCTTCATGTGCGCCCCCTTGTACCCGTTACTCACCCAGGTATGCTTTTCTGATGTCTTCGTCGTTCAAAAGCTCTTTGGCATCGCCTTCCTTGGCTATGGAGCCTGTCTCAAGAACGTAGGCTCTGTCTGCAATTGACAGTGCTTTCTTGGCGTTCTGCTCAACAAGCAGTACCGTAACGCCGTCTTTATTTACATCCTCGATGATACTGAAGATCTCATTAACAAAAATAGGAGAAAGACCCATTGAGGGCTCATCCATAAGGATCAGGTCAGGGTGTGACATGAGCGCGCGGCCCATGGCCAGCATCTGCTGCTCTCCACCGCTGAGAGTTCCTGCCAGCTGATTTTTTCTCTCTTCAAGTCTGGGGAATCTCTTGTAGATCTGCTCAAGAGTCAAATCCATCTCAGTCTTGTCACTTCTGGTATAAGCGCCCATCTTAAGGTTCTGCAGAACCGTCATCTGGGAAAAGACTCTTCTGCCCTCCGGAACCTGGGCCATACCCAAGGTCACTATATTATGGCTGGGGGTCTTCATAAGATCATTTCCCTTGTAGGTAATCTGACCGCTGTCAGCATTTATAAGGCCTGAGAGGGTGTGAAGCGTGGTGGTCTTGCCGGCGCCGTTGGCACCGATGAGAGCCACGATCTCTCCCTTGTCAACATGGAAGGATATGCCCTTCAGGGCCTTGATCACTCCGTAATATACACTTAGATCCTTTACTTCAAGGATAGAACTCATCTCGTTACCTCTTCTTTATAGTAGGTCATGGTTTAGGGTCATCAGCCGCCCAGGTAGGCTGCGATAACCTCAGGATTTGAGAGTACTTCTTTGGTCTCGCCCTGGCACAGAACACGACCGAAATTCAGAACCGTAAGCTTCTCACAGATACCGGACACCAGCTTCATGTCATGCTCAATGAGAAGGATGGTCATATCAAACTCTTTCCTTACAAGTGCAATGGTATCCATCAGCTCTTTGGTCTCATTGGGATTCATGCCTGCAGCAGGCTCATCCAAAAGAAGGAGCTTGGGGTTGGTGGCCATGGCTCTTGCAATCTCCAGCTTGCGCTGCTTACCGTAAGGAAGATTGGAGGCCAGTACGTCCCTCTCTCCATCCAGATCAAAGACCTTTAAAAGTCTCATGGCTTCCTGATCCATCTCTTTTTCCGTCTTACGATACTTGCCCAGGTGAAGGATGCCCTCAAGGGCGGAGTACTTAAAGCGCTCTGACAGTCCGACCTTAACGTTGTCGATAACTGACATCTGCTTGAAAAGCCTGATGTTCTGGAAGGTTCTGGCGATGCCTGCGTGGTTGATCTCTATGGTGCTCTTTCTGGTGATGTCCTCACCGTCCAGCTTGATGATACCCTCGCCGGGCTTGTAAACGCCGGTTAACAGGTTGAACACAGTGGTCTTGCCCGCTCCGTTGGGACCGATGAGGCCGTAGAGCTCACCCTTTTCAATGGAAATATTAAAATCATCAACGGCTCTGAGTCCGCCGAAGGAAATGCTCAGATTGTTTACATCCAAAAGTGCCATTATGCCACCTCCTTAACGCCGCGCCTGAAACCGAAACGCCCGAAGGTTCTCTTTCTCCACTCGATGACCTTAGGTGACCAGTTCACGATCATCATGACTATGAGAACGATGGAGTAGATCAGCATTCTGTAGGTATTAAGGCCTCTTAAGAGCTCGGGAAGCAGATACAGAATGCAGGCTGCGATAACGCTGCCGCGGATATTTCCGATGCCGCCGAGAACCACGTATACCAGGATCATGATGGAGGCATTGTAGCCAAAGTACTGGGATGAAGCAGTGAGGGTTGTGATGTTGTGAGAGAAAAGAACTCCCGCTGCTCCTGCGATGGCTGCTGAAATTGTAAAGGCCATCATCTTGTAGCCGGTAACGTTGATGCCTGTTGACTCGGCTGCGATATAGTTGTCACGGATGGCCATGATCGCACGGCCGTCCCTGGAATTTACAAGGTTCTGAACCACGAAAAGAGATATGAGGAGAACCACGATACCGATGGTGAAGTTGGCATTGTGGGGAGTTCCCGTGATACCCATGGCACCGTTTATGATAACGTCTCCCTCGGGCTCCATGCCAAGATCCATGGCGCTCTTCATATTAAAGTGAATGCCCTTGCTGTCGATTCCCACATAGAAGGCATTGATGACATTCTTGATGATCTCACCAAAGGCCAGAGTAACGATGGCAAGATAGTCGCCCTTGAGCCTCAGAACCGGGATACCGATGAGGAATCCGAAAAGGGCTGCGACTGCGATGCCGATGACAAAGGCGAGGATAAATCTGGGTACTGTGGGGATGCTGCTCTCGGTAGCACGGGAAAAGAAAGCGCTGCTGAAAGCCCCAAGACACATAAAGCCGCAGTGACCGATACTGAGCTCGCCCAGGATACCTACACAGAGGTTAAGGGCAACGGCTATAACAGCATAATATGTCATGGGTACAAGAAGTCCCTTCATGTGACTGCTCATATTCCCTGTCAGCATGAGTATCTCAACTATTATATAAGTGGCAATAACGATGCCGTATGTAATTAGATTGGATTTGGTCTGTTTTGTCATAAAAAACTCCTTCATAAGGAACTCATACTTTTTCCTGAATCTGCTTGCCGAGGATACCTGTGGGTCTTACCAGGAGCACCACAATGAGAATGCCAAACACAATGGCATCCGAAAGCTGGGATGAAATGTAGGTCTTGGACAGAATCTCTACGATTCCGAGAACCAGACCGCCTATCATGGCTCCGGGAATTGAACCGATACCTCCCAGAACCGCTGCTACGAAAGCCTTGATTCCGGGCATGGCGCCTGTATAGGGTGAAAGGGCCGGGTATGCAGAGCACAGCAGCGCACCTGCGATGGCTGCCAGAGCTGAACCTATTGCAAAGGTAAGAGCAATGGTCCTGTTTACATTGATACCCATAAGGGCAGCGGCGCCTCTGTCCTCAGAAGCTGCCAGCATAGCCTGTCCCTGTTTGGTCTTGTTGATAAAGAGCTGAAGAACGATCAAAATGACAACGCTCACAAGGATTGTAACCAGTGTTACACCCTGGATCTTAAGCTGTCCGTCCGCAAAAGAAAGTCCCTCCCAGGTGATAACCGATGAGAATGACTTGATGTCAGCTCCAAAGATGAGCAGTGCCACATTCTCAAGAAGGTAGCTGACTCCGATGGCAGTAATGAGAACCGCCAGAGGAGAAGCCGCTCCGCGAAGAGGCCTGTATGCAACGAATTCTGTTGTAACACCAAGGATGGTACAGAGAACAATAGCCACCAGAATACCGACGATTGAATTGCCCGAAAGGGCTGAACTCACTGAAAAAATAATATAGCAGCCCACCATAATAAAATCGCCATGAGCAAAGTTCAGCATCTTGGCTATTCCGTAGACCATGGTATAGCCCAGAGCGATTATGGCATAAATGCTACCAAGGCTAAGTCCATTAATGAGATAGGTCAAAAAACTCATCCCGCACCTCCAAAAAATTTCATACTAATTCATAATACCACATTTATGGGATTTATATACGAAAACGAGGGACACCTTTTGCAGCGTCCCTCGCTGAAGAATCACATTATTAAATCTGATGCCTGATATTACTCTGAAACGTAAACGCCGCCTCTGATAGTAACAGCCTTAGGCTCCTTGTTGGGCTCACCTGAAGCATCCCATGTCATCTTGCTTGATGTAAGACCTGCAACCTCGATCTGAGTCATAGCGCCCTTGATTGCGTCGCAGAGTTCTGAAGTGCTCATGGAAGGTGTAGCACCGGCCTTCTCGATAGCTGCCTTGATGATGAAAACAGCATCGTAAGCATCAGCTGCGAACTGGTTAGGAGTCTCGCCGTACTTCTCATTGTACTTGCTTACGAAGTTAACTGTAAGATCATCCTTGGCATCTGCAGCGAAAGGAGTAAGAAGCATAAGTCCCTCAGCCAGTGATGTGTCAAAGTTCTCAACTGTAAGAATTCCGTCCATACCGTCAACACCGAAGAATGTAGGCTTGTAGCCCATTGTGTTGGCCTGTGTCAGGATAAGTGAAGCATCTGAGTAGTAGATAGGAAGGAATACCAGGTCAGCGCCTGCATCCTTGGCCTTCTGAAGCTGTACAGAGAAGTCTGTGTTGTTGTCCTGTGTGTAGCTCTCTGTAGAAACGATCTCGTAGCCCTGGTTAGCTGACTCCTCAGCAAACTTCTGATAAACGCCCTGTGAGTAAACGTCTGAGTTGTCGTAGATGATACCTACCTTGGTAGCAAGGTTGTGGCTTCCGATGTACTGAGCTGCAGCAGTTCCCTGGCTGGGATCTGAGAAGCATACACGGAATACGTTGTCATACTTAACGCAATCCACAGCTGAACCTGAAGGTGTAAGCTGGAACATGTTGTCGCTCTTAGTGTACTCTGAAACTGCGATTGAAGGAGCAGATGTTGTAGAACCAACAAGAACCTGCATTCCCCAATCCTTAAGTGTATTGTAAGCGTTGACTGACTTCTCGGCGTTGTGCTCGTCGTCCTCTGCCTTGTACTCGATCTGATATCCGTTGATACCGCCTGCTGCGTTGATCTCATCCACAGCCAGCTGAGCTCCGTTGATAACGGCATTACCATAAGCTGCAGCACCTCCGGTAAGAGGTCCGATGGCTCCGATCTTGAATGTGTTCGAATCTGATCCCGAACCAGCGTTGGATCCGCATCCGGCCAGCATTGTTACTGCCATTGCAGAAGCCATAACAACACTTAAAACCTTGTTAAACTTCTTCATAAAAAGTCCCTCCTCAATCCTGTATATTTGTATACAATCTTAGTCTTAGCTCTCACTTTAAAGTATTACATTGAAAAAGTCAATACCGGATTCTACTTCCTTAATAACGGTTGCAATTAAACTTTATGGTTGTTAAAATTGATATATAGGGGGAAAACTACATGATTCAATTATGTTATGTGGGGATTGCGTTTTCCGTAGTGTTCTACATCGTATTCGGCATAGCCGTGCGACTCATGGACCTGGGGCATAAGGCCCGGAACAATGCGAGATTGATCATCATCATTACTTCCTTGATCACATTTTCAATATCAGCCCTTGGCGCCGGAATCCTGAATTTAAGAACAGGGTCCTACATTTATGGCGTCGTCCTTCTTATCTGTTCATCCTGCGCAATTTTCTTTGTAATTTCCATCATCGTTGAACTTCATCAGATAAAGGCCCGCGTCAGGATGCGTCGTTTTATGGTTCTTTTCGACGTAGTTGACAGATATATTACCGAAGGCAAAACTCACGAGGAGATCATGGAATATCTCACCGGTATCCAGAAGCTCACCGTCAAGGAGGCCAGCGATTTTCTGACTTTCATCTCCGATCCGCACAATCATCAGTTCCTGGCAGACGTAAATTCCAAGATCCAGGAAGCCAAGCTTATGCAGAAAGCCGGAAACGACTACTACCGTTGATTCATAAATATATTTTGGCAAAAGAAATAGCGGCTACCCACAACCCGGTGAGTAGCCGCTTTATTTTTTCTCTATTATATTATGCATACAGATCTAACGTACTTCCGGCAATCTCGTAGTTCCGGGCCTGCCCGTTCTGACTGTAGCCGGTGGTCATGCCTTGATACTTTTCAGCTACCTGCGCATTTGGATAAACCACAGGGGGCACGTTCGTAACAGCCCCTCCCATGCCTGTCTCTTTAAAGGCATCGGAAACCTCGCTCTGATTCTTCAGAGCATAGTTCATGGGTCTGATGTAGCTCATTCCGTATGAGTTTCCAACTGAACCTACCGATAATCCCATAATCGTCCCCGCTAAATGATCATTTCCATTTACCTGCATTGTAATGATACCTTTCAGGGGCTGTAGATTCAATTATAGCGGCGAAAAGAATATATAAACTTTTGATGCAATTTATTAAATTTTGTTAAATTTTATAGTATAATATAGCAATGAGGGGTTAGTTGACCTTCGGAAGTTACGATAAGCTTAGTTTTAAAGAGAAAGGAGCACCTGATTATGTCTGACCAGCTGCAATATTCTCCGTTCAAACCAAACTTGAAGACAGCCGAAGTATTCGCATGGGGCGATCCGGAGTACAATCTTTTCGACCAGCTGAATGAAAAGTATGAAATGAGTCATCCTGAGTTCAGCGCTCTTTCTACGTATGAGAAGATGGTCATCAGACAGCAGATTCATCAGGAAGCAATCGGCCTGACACCGCTTAATCTGATCCTGGATTACGTTGCCGACCCGCAATTTGATGAATTCCGCGCCGTCGTTGAGTAAAATAATTAAAGCCGCAGCATATGCTGCGGCTTTTTCTTTTTAGTTGGTGTTTCGATTTACGTACTTGTTGTGGAACTTGGAGTACATGATCTTCTGGCTGCTGTAGAGACTTGAGTAGCCGGAGAAGGTGTAGCTGAGAGCTATGGCCAACAGATAATAAGGCATTCCCTTAAATCCAAAGAGCTCAAAGCAGATAAACAAAGAAGATATAGGGCAATTGGTAACGCCGCAGAACAGCGCTCCCATGCCGATGGCCGCACACAGCGCAGGGTCAAAGCCAAGAAGCTGCGAATACAGACATCCAAAGGTAGCACCCACGTAAAGCGCAGGCACTATCTCGCCGCCCTTGTAGCCTGCTCCGAGAGTAAGGGCTGTAAATATCATCTTAAGAAGGAAGGCGTAGTAAGGAGCCTCTCCGCGAATCGCCATTTCAATCACATTCATGCCGGCGCCGTTATAGTATCTTGTTCCCGAAATATAGGTAAGAGCCACCACGATACAGCCGCCCACGAAAATCCTCAGATAAGGATTGGAAATGTACTTTTTATAGGCCCTGCCGGTAGTCTTAAGTACCGCACAGAAAACCACGCTCAAAATGGCACACAGAAGTCCCAAAAGTCCCGCAAAAACAGCATGATAAAGGTCAAATTCCGGAACTACGTTAACCGCAAAGACTTCACCTGTAACTCCCATGAGACCTGCCACCGCCTCAGCCACAAGGGCCGAAATAACGCAGGGCACCAGAGCCGAATAATACATGACGCCGACATTTTCAATCTCCATGGCCATAAATGCCGCCGTCATAGGCGTTCCGAACAACGCGGAAAATGCAGCGCTCATGCCGCACATGGTTATGATCTTCAAGTTTCCGTCCTTGACCTTAAAGAGCTTACCCAGGTTGTAGCCAAGGCTTCCGCCCATCTGAAGGGCTGCACTCTCACGTCCCGTGGAACCTCCGAAGAGGTGAGTCAGTGTGGTTGAAATAAATATAAGCGGAGCCTTCACAAAAGGGAGGTGCTCCCCCTCCTGAATTGACTTGATAACAAGGTTAGTTCCCTTGTCCTCGTAGTCCTTGCAAAGTCTGTATAAAAAGACAATCAGAAGACCCGCCAGCGGCAGGCCCAGAATTATGTAGTCATGATCGGTTCTGAAGCTTGTGGCAAAAGAAATCGCGTGGGAAAAGAGTCCTCCGAAGGCCCCCACTACCACGCCGGTCAGAGATCCCAACAATAGCCATCTGAAAAGAACCCTGATCCTTCCTACCAGGTCCGCTTCACCGATCTGCGTCTTTATTTCTGCAAATACTTTCTGTTCATCCTTTGGTTTATCCATCGCAATTGTCCGCCTAAATCTCCGTTAGTTTTAAGCCTTATTATAAACCGCCGGGCGCAAACTTGCACTCGGCGGTGTAAAAAAATCTTTTTTAATATGCTCCGTCCTGCCCGAATATTGCCGGGAAAGTCCTGAAGATCAACTCGATGTCCTTGAGAATTCCCATGTCCTGGATATACTGAAGATCCAGCTCAACCCATTTGTCCCACTTGATCTTGGCCCTTCCGCAAACCTGCCAGTAGCAGGTAAGTCCGGGTTTAACAATGAGTCTCTGCTTCTCGTAAGCATTGCACTCTTCCATCTGGGATGTGAGTATGGGCCTTGGGCCAACGATGCTCATGTCACCCTTGATGATATTGAATAACTGCGGAAGCTCGTCAATCGAGTATCTCCTGATAAACTTGCCAACGTGTGTTATTCTCGGGTCATTTTTTATTTTGAAGGCGTGTCCTGTCTGCTCGTTCTTTGCCTGCATCCGCTCAAACTGAGCCTCTGCATTCTTGTACATGCTCCTGAACTTGTAAATCTTAAAGCTCTGCATGTCTTTGCCCGCCCTTTGCTGTGTGAAGAACACAGGTCCTCCATCTTCCAACAGGATTGCAAGGGCAGTCAAAAGAAATATCGGTGAGAGCACAACTATTGCGATGCTTGATGCTACGATATCGAATGCTCTTTTTATCCACTTGTAGATGTTGGGCTTGTGATCATAGATTTCCTGATAATTCAGCTCTATGATCTTTTTTCCCGCGGTAACCGAAACCTGCTGCTCAACGGGCACAACTGCTGTCTTTGCCATATCTTTGCCCCCTCATAGGCTAAGGTAGTGCTCTTTAGTGTGTTGTTGAAGCCAGTACAGGGACTCTGATAAAGGCCAGATCACCATGTTTTGTCATATTTACTACTACGTGATCGGTGCGGATCTCAACTACGGGGAGCTGAACCCACTTGCCGCTCTGAAGCTGATATACTGCGATGTTGTCGCCGTATGTAACTCCCGAAATGAAGAAGTTAACCTTGGCTGTGGCAAAGCCTACGCCGGGTGAACTTGTGTTGATGCAGGTGATGAGCGATCCACCAAGTCCCTGAGCAAAGGAGCTTGCCGATGTAGCAACGCCTCCTGTAGGAGCCTTAATGGTGAAGGTTACGTTACTCCTTCCGCCATTGATCTCAATCTTGCCACCCTGTCCAACGTAGCCGCCGCCATAAATCGGTACCGCGTTGTTTCTGGCATAAGTATCATAAGCAGACTGGGATGGACGAGACGATCCTCTTCCTCTTCCGCCGCCACCGCCGCTGTTGCCGGAATTTTTGTTTCCGCCTGAAGCATTGATAGCATTGGTCAGAGACCTAACCTGCTTGGTAAGGTCTAAGATCTCCTGCTGAAGCTTCTCAACATCATCCTTGGATGCGGGGCTTCGGGATCCCTCAAGCTGTACTTCTTCTGTGGAATCCTGAGCGAACACGCACAGTGTTGACGAAACCATCATTGCTGATACAAGAACGAGAGCAAGTATCTTCTTCATTTTTTCGCCTCCATACCTTCTTTAAATATTTTAATATTCATCCTCTGGGTCTGAATAATCCACGTACCTGTCTATAGTCCCTCTGACATCCCCCACCAGAACGCCCGTTACAATGATCTGGTTCTGAGGATTCTTGGGATCGATGGTGGAGAGGGTAATGATGAAATTCTCCGGGAACACCGCATTATCCCACTCTTCCTTGATATTCTTGTTCATTCCCCGTGTATTAAATATTTCATCCAGAAATTCCTGGCAGCCCGAAGCGTAGGTGAAATCGTACTGCTGGATAAGTCTGGTGTTCTCTCTGGTATATGCCGCGAAAATGCTGTAAATCAGCGCATTTCCCTCTATATAAACATATATGTAGTCGTGATCTTCAAAATAGGTTCTGTCCAAAAACTTCTCAAGGTCTTGAAATTCCGCCCCCTCTGCAGATGAGCCGTGGAGAACCTCATTAAAATCGCACATATTCTTGAGATTGGCTGACTCCGTGTACACCGCTCCCTTGGGATCCTCATCCCCATAGGCATTATGGGATTTGTAAAAAGAGTCATCACCTTCGGAGCTCTGGACCACCGGGCAATCAATTTCCGTTCCAGGCAGATACAGCCACGCAAAAATATCGCTATTCTCTTCCCTGAGTTTTGGGAGATCAACGAGAGAATCCGAAGCACTTTCGCTTCTGTTTCCCTTGGAGCCGCTGCGATCAGAAGAATCTCCGGCACAGCCGGTAAGTAGCACCGCAACCAATAGTCCTGCGAAAATCCTTTTTCCGACAGTCCTATCTATATGTTTATATCGGAAGTTTTTTAACATATCTTTAGCCCAAATCATCAATTTCTTCATAAAAAACTTTTATTATAGTTTCATAAAGCGCATCCTCATCCACAAGGAACTCCTCAAGCTCACCATTCTTGGTGGTTTCGCCCTCTATCATATAGATGTCCGACTTGTCAAAGCTATAGCTTGTGATATATGGAGCCAGATAACTTATCTCATCTGCGGAAATATTTGTGACCATCTTACTGCTTATGGCTGTAAAGAGCTCCACCGCTGCGTTGGCATTGCCTGCACTCTCTTTTCTGGCTGCCTCTATGAATTCGTTCAGATACTGCTTCTGCCGCTCAAGCCTCATATCGTTGGAGGCGTAAATTCCGATATCCCTGGCCTTTACATAGTAGTAGGAGGTATCTCCCTCCAGGTGAACCTGAGCTCCCTTTACAAGAGTCTTGTCCCACTTGGTCAGGTCCTCAAGGACTGTTACATCAACTCCTCCCACCTGATCGTTGATGATGGGAATGGCGCTCATGTTAATGGCCGCGTAGCCGTGGATGGGCAGCTGGAAGAACATGTTTGACACAGCCTTTACCTGATATTCACAGCTCTTTTGCATACCATCTCCAAAGCCGTGCTGGGTAGCGATCTGCGCCACCATGGTGGTGACGTATCTTCCGTACTCATCATAAATATCCACATCCGTCATGGCGTTTCTGTTGATGCCGATGATCTTAATGGTCTGGCTGTGGGGATCCATAACAAGCAGAAAAAGAGCGTCCGCCTGCCCGCCCTCTGTACCGTCGGGCACCTTGGTAACAACCTCGTCGTCCTTGTCAATGCCCATTATCAGAAATGTGGTTATGTCCTCGTTGTAGTCGTAGACCTTGCCGTTGTACCTGATCCAGTCGGGCTGCCATTCAACTCCGGCGTCCTCTGAGGGGACATAGTCTTCCTGTGCCATGATGGGAGCCGTGGTTGCCGACTTATTGGTCAGATTGGTCTTGCCCATTATCCTCATGACTTCAAAACCCGCCAGACCTACTGCTATCAAGGTCATAAGGCTGGCCCAGATTATTAGGAATACTTTTCCTTTTCCTCTCATATGCAAGCTCCTAGTTACCCGTAGTGGTTGTTCCGGTGCTCTCTTCGGTGCCTGTAGCTTCAGTGTCTTCTCCGGTCTCTCCGGCTTCTCCGCTTTCTTCGGGTTCCTCTTCGGTCAGGTTAGGAAATAACAGTTCTTCCTCTTCTTCCGTTACTTCTCCGCTTCTGTCGAGATCCTCGATGTCCGCGGGGAATAGTCTTGACTGCTTGGTAACATTGCCGCTAAAATCGGCAACTGCATAATATACAACAGCTGTTGCTGCATCGTGATTTAGCACTACCTTCTCAACCACAATGCGGTTTGTCAGATCTCCGTCCTTGGCATCATAGGCGTTGATGCCGGCTTTGAGATCTCTCTCGGTGGTGTTGGAATCATAAATAAGATCCAGTGCCGAGAACCTGAATTCCGGCGCTATCCTGTCGCTCCTTCCGTAGGCCACCACGATCAGGAAGATCAGAACGCCGCTCAATATGGTGAAAAATGCTCCCAGAATATTTCCTCTCACTTATCTTCTCCAAATCTTGTCAGTTTATGAAGGCATCTCCTGCAAAGGCCATGCCCGTCAGTCCTTGCGGGTCACTCCCGCAAGATAGCTAAGTTCATCAAGATCGTCCTCATCGGGTTCAAGGTCAGGCTCCGGCTGGGTTGGCCTTGTAGGGCCCGTGTTGCTGTCCTCACCGTACTTGCCGTAGTACTTGCCATAATACTTGCCGTAATATCTTCCGTAGTAGCTGCCGTAATGTCCGTAGTAGCCCTTGCCGGAAATATCCACCTTATTAAGCACAACGCCCAGCATCTTGGCTCCCGCCTTATCCAGCTGGTCCTTCACCCTCTGGGCAAATCTGTAGCTGATGGAGTTACTTTCAACCACCATGATGGTTCCGTCACACTGCTTGGCCACAACCGCCGCATCAATAACACTTCCAAGGGGCGGCGTGTCTATGATGACGTAATCGAATACCTGCTTCATGTTCTCAAGGACCTTTCCAAATATCCTGCCTCCCAGAAGCTCACTGGGGTTCGGAGGTACAGGTCCCGCAAAGACCACGTACAGATTGGGTGTATCCGTCTCGCAGATAACGCTAGATAGTCTCTCTCTTCCAACAAGGCAGTGGGTGAGGCCAAGCCTTACAGAGCCGGTCCTGTATCTTCCTACGAGAACCGACTTACGCATGTCCGCATCCACAAGCACCGTCTTTTTGCCGGCCTCCGCAAAGGCTCTGGCAAGTGCCATTGCCACCGTGGTTTTGCCCTCACCGGGTGTACAGCTGGTTATGGAGATGACCCTTACGTTCTGGCCACTGAATTCCACGTTGCTTCGAAGGGTCTTGTATGCTTCTTTTATCTGGTAGTTGTTTTCAGACTGGCTGAAATGAAGCTTGGCGCTTTGCATATACTGAGCCCTCCCCGCTATTTCTTTTTACTGTCAGACTTTCTGGATTTCTTTTTCTTGTCCTGTTCCTCTGTGGTCATGGGCACAAGGGCCAGTGTGCTGAGTCCCAGATACCTCTCCACGTCGTCGTTACTCTTGATGGTATCGTCCAGAAGGTATTCGAGTATCACGAAAAATGCCACCACAACCGCTCCCAAAAAACCTGCGATCACGGTCCATCTCACTACGCTGGGGCCTGCCTTCTTGATGGGAACATTGGCGGTCTCGGCCACATTGATGGCATCGATATCCATTACGTTTGAAATATGTTCGCTGGCCACCTCTCTTATGCAGTTAGCTATCTGCATGGCCATAAGGGGATCGTGGTCCCTGGCTGTAATAGCCACGATTCGCGTATCAGAAGGAGTGTCCACCTTAAGTACGCCGGCAAGATCCTCATATCCCACGTCCACCAGGTTAAGCCTCTGGATAACTTCCTCCAGCACGTATCTGCTCTTTATGAGCTCCGCATAATCCTGGGTCAGCTGGGTAGATATCTGCACGTCGGAATAGGTCACGGTCTGATTCTCTTCCTTGTTCAGGATATAGATTTTAGTTGTGGAGTCGTAAACCGGCTGCATCACAAACTTACTGATAAACAGGCCCGCCAGAGCAAAGAATACACCGGCACTGATTATCAGGAAGGCTCTCCCCAACAGAACTGAAAACAGTTCCCCCAGATTTATTTCAATAATGTCGTCCTTGTTTCCCATGGGCTACTCCCGTTAGATAAGCTCATTTCTTATGACATTGGCAGGATTTACCAGAAATAGCTTTTTGGCATAATCCTCACCGAACTTTTTCTCAACATAGCTTCTGCACTCGGCCAGCTTGGGACTTCTCCTTGCTGTGTCGTGGGCATCCGTGGCCACAAAATGAACCAGCTCATTCTTTAAGAGCTTTCTCGTAAAATGCGCCACTCCCAGACCGTATTTGCCGGTGACGCTGGAAGCATTTACCTGAATATAACATCCCATCTCCACCAGCTCCTCCACGTAGGCGGGGTGTGAAAGAATGTCGCTGTATCTCTCCACATGGGCCACTATCGGGATATAACCCGCTGCCCGGACCTGATACATGGCATTATGTATTGCTTTATATGGGTTTGTGGGATGAAACTCCACAAGTACATAGTCTGAGCCGGCCAGAGAGCATACCTCGCCTCTCTCCAGCTGGTCTTTGGTCTCATCACTATAATAGATCTCATTCCCGGAAAAGAGCTTGACGTTTATCCCCTGTTCTTTGGCCTTTTCCTGAAGGGCCTTCCTGTAGGAGACGTTGTGACCGGGGCTTACGTTATGATGCATTGGTTTGTGGTGGGGCGTCAGGATCATATGGCTGATCCCATCCTTCTCTGCAATCCTCAGCATCTTAAGGCTTGTCTCCATGTCCGGTGAACCGTCATCCACTCCGGGCATAATGTGACAATGTATATCAATCGAAGGTTGCATTCTCTCCCTCCGGCAATCCGCATTGTTACAGGCATTTTAAGCCCACCCTCCTCGGAAAGCCGCCAATTATTTATAATATTACACGTTAATTATACTACAAAAAAACGTACACTTTCAACATAGTGTGGTGGCTTTGAGAACTTTGTTCAACATATTGGGGAAAAGAAACAGCTCCCGGCCATGGTATAATCAAATTACCGATAATACGATTTAGAGCGGCCGGTCCGCTAAATGAAAGCAAAAAGAAAAGGAGAATCCCATGTTACCTCAAGATCCTGTAATCCTGTTAAGCTACATAAACACTCAGCTCAGAGATAACTATAGTTCATTGGATGCACTGGCCGAGGGCCTCGACCTGACAAAAGAAGAACTCGGCCAAATGACCGAGTCCTTAAATTCAATAGGCTATTCTTATAATGAAGCTCAGAACAAATTTATTTAGTGGACTCACCCACGATCAACTCCCCGGGGAAGGTGATGTGACGGTGGTCGCTGACCTTGTCGATGATATCAAACAAAAGTCTTACAGTCTCTCTGGAAATATCCACGAGGGGCTGTCTTATTGTGGTGAGTCTCGGGATACAATACTCAGACAGTTCCTGTCCGTCAAATCCCGCAACACTCACGTCCTCGGGAACCCGAAGGCCTGCATCAGCAAAGGCTCTGAGGGCACCGATGGCCAGCACGTCGGAAATACAGTAAAGAGCGGTAAACTCCTGGCCTGACTCGATAAGAGCCTTGGCAGTCTCATAACCGTTGTGCATGGTATAGATACGCTTATCAACGTACCTGATAAGGTTCTCATCTATCTCAATGTCGTTGAGCTTGAGGGCTTCCTTGTAACCCTTAAGACGAAGCTGAACCACTGAAGGCGTATCGCTTCCCTCAGTCATTATGGCAATCTTCTTGTGTCCAAGACCAATCAGATACTCAACCATCTTGCGGCTCTCTGCAGCATCATCCACAGAAACTGTAGAATAAGCATTCTTGCTGAGGTTATCCGAGATCTGTGATCCAATGGTGGCAAATACCACAGGCACATTCAGCTGCTTCATCTTATCCGCAGGGTGTTTTGCACTTCCGCCCATGAAGATAATGCCGCGGAGCCTCTTCTCTTTTTCCAGCTCCAGAGCAACATCTACCTCGTCCTCAAAGGCCTCCACGTGTCTCAGCACCAGGGCATACTTGCGGTTCTCAATCTCCTCTTCAACCACAGCGATCATAGGTGCAAAGAAGGGGTTTGTGATACCCTTTACCAGCACCGCAATGCACTTGGCATCGGTCCTCTTGAGGTTCCTGGCACTGTTATTGGGAATATAGCCAGTCTCCTTGATGACGTCCATTATTCTCTTTTTGGTCTCGGGATTGATATCCGAGTGGTTATTGATAGCCCTTGAAACGGTGCTGACACCAACGCCGCAGCGCTTGGCTATCTCAACAATTGTAATCTCAGCCATTTAATCTACCATAAATCCTTGCGTAATCTCTCATCTTGGTGCAAAGATCATCTGACATAGCTTCCTTACTCATCCTCCAGATCCAGTTTCCTCCAAGTGTTGAAGGGGTATTGATCCTGGCAAAGGCAGGCAGCTCAAGATAATCCTGCATAGGTATTATAGCCGTATCCGACACACTTGCAAAGCATGCTCTTATGCATGCCCAAACTGCGTCCTTGTTGTTCTTAAGTCCCAGGTACTCCTTGGCAAACCTCTTGTCATTTCTGGGAAGCTTGTCAAACCAGGCCCTTGTGGTCTCATTGTCGTGAGTTCCGGTGTAAACGATGCAGTTCCTGTCGTAGTTGTGAGGAAGATAATCACTCTCCTCCCTTGAATCAAAGGCAAACTGCAGGATCTTCATTCCGGGATAACCGGTCTTCTTAACCAGCTTGATAACTGAAGGTGTCAGGAATCCAAGATCCTCAGCGATGACCTTCATATCTCCCAGCTGTTTCTTCATTGTATCAAAGAGATCATAGCCGGGTCCCTTTCTCCACTCGCCCTTCTCGGCTGTGGGATTTCCGTAAGGAATAGCATAGAACTCGTCAAAGCCCCTGAAGTGGTCGATCCTTATAACGTCATAGAGCTTGTAGCAGTGGGCGATTCTCTTCATCCACCAGCTATAGCCTGTCTTCTTGTGATAATCCCATCTGTAAAGGGGATTGCCCCAGAGCTGTCCCGTAGCACTGAAGGCATCGGGCGGGCAGCCTGCAACGTCGATCGGGCAGTTCTTTTTATCCAGTAAAAAGAGCTGTGGATTGGCCCAGGTGTCGGCACTGTCAAAGGCAACGTAGATCGGGATGTCTCCAATGATCTCAATGCCCTTTCCGTTGGCATAAGCCTTGAGGGCAGACCACTGCTTGAGGAACAGGAACTGAAGGAAGCTGTAGAAATCAACCTCCTGAGCATACTTGGTTGCGGCAGCCTTTAATGCAGCAGGCTTCCTGAGGCGGATGTCCTCATCCCATGTATTCCATGCTCTGCCGTCATTGGCATTCTTAAGCGCCATAAACAGAGAATAATCAGCCAGCCAGTCATTGTCTGAATCCTTCTTGAAGGCCTCAAACTCCTTCTTAAGCTCTTTTGCCGAAGAAGCTGTGTCAAGACGGTCATAAGCCTTCTTCAGAAGCACATATCTGGATCTATACAGCTTCTCATAATTCACGAACTCGTCGGTATCGCCAAAGTCGCACTTGTCGGCCTCTTCCTCGGTCAGAAGTCCTAACTCGATCAGAGCCTCAATATCGATGTGATATGGGTTTCCGGCAAATGTGGAAAAGGACTGATAAGGTGAATCACCATAGCTGGTGGGACCCAGAGGAAGTATCTGCCAGTAGCTCTGTCCGGCTGCTGCCAGAAAGTCCACAAATTCATAAGCCTCCTTGGAAAAAGTGCCAATGCCGTACTTGGACGGAAGTGAAAAAACAGGAAGCAAAACTCCGCATTTTCTGCGGTTTTTCTTAGTATTCTTAGCCATGGTATTATTCTCCTTGAATCTTTAAAGGTAAAAAAACTACGGAAATAATTCCCGTTACCGGTAACGTTTCCGTAGTTTTACTCTATCACAATTTCGGGTACACTTTCAAGGTCAGTTTCTCCAAAAATTCTTTATTCTAATTGGTTATCCTTTATACCCCAAATGAGGCTTCTCCACTGCTCCATCTGATCCACGGTCATGAAGCCGTTGGAGGTTCCCATGTATCCGATCTTATAGGATGCAAACAGAAGAGCATTCTTAATTGCGTTAACACTGTCTCCGGTCTCCAGATAATAGTGAAGGAAGCATGCAAAGAGCGCATTTCCGGCACCAATTGTGTTTACAACCTCATTGGTCTTAACTGTCTTGTAATGAACTCTCAGATTGTGGGTCTTGTCAAAGAGGATAAGTCCTTCGCTGCCCTGTCCCAGGATAATGATCTCGGTTCCGTAGGTTGAAGACATACGATCTATGAAGTCATAAGGATCCTCTGTCAGTGTATCATCACTGAAATATAGAATCTTGGCGGGCTCCAGGAAGTCGGTGTTATATTTTTCCTTCTCGGGATTGTAGTTTCTGATATTTACCGCAATGGGCTTATTGCGCTTGGCTGCTTCCTTGGCAAATGGTCTGCAGAAATTGGCATTGGCAAGTACCATCATGTCGCAGCTCTCTGCAATTGGCGCAACCATGGACATGTCGTAGACATTCTCACGAAGGTCCTTGATATCCTCAAAGATCTGCTGCCTCCTATCCTTGTCATAAAGCACAACCTCTGTCGGAGTTTCATTCATCTGCGGAACGATATATTCGGTAGACAGTGTGATCTTCCTGTCCGGAGGATTCAAAATTCCAAGGTCCTGATTTCTTCCCACGATGGACATAAAGCAAACCTCATCACCCAGCCACTCAAGGGCCAGAGACTCGTTGTAAGCATCGCCTCCCACTGCTGTAAAAATGGAATCTTTGGCGCTGGTCAGAGGGGCATAGTTAACCGGAATCTTGTTTACTCTGACGATGGTCTCGATCTGCGTTACACCTGCTACTAAGAACTTGCTCATTTTTGCCTCCTTCATGCCATATTACTGCACTGTTGTTATTTTGCGGATCATATCAATATATTCATCCGCCTCCTGCTTAAACAGGTCAGCTCTAAAACTCGCACTCTTTATATTTCGCAAAAGAAGCTCTTTAACCGTAAAATCCAGGACATCCCATAGTTTGAGATAGTCTGTTCCGGGTTTTAAAGATGTGACATCTGCCCTGTCTCTGAGTTCTTTCAGCGTGTCATTAAATTTATCGCGTCTTTCATAGATTTCCTTTAGGGCATCCACATCAGTTTCATCTTCTGCTTTATCTAAAAATGGGAAAATATAGGGATACTGCGTCATGGAATCCACTTTGGCAGAGAGGATCTGACTGTAGAGATCAAAATAGCCGGTCTCATTCTTGTCCACATTGGCACTCAGCTCCAGAGATACGAACCTGGTGGAATAATCATACAAAAAAGAATATAGTCCTATTTTATTCTCGAAATAATGAAACAAAAGACCCTTACTGATGCCGGCTTCCCTGACTATCTCATCGGTACTGGCATGCCGATACCCGTACAAAGCGAACACCTTTAAAGCGCCGTTAATCATCCTGTCTTGTTTTTCCTTTTTAAGCTCGAAAAATTTCTCGTTCATTGAAGTCTCACCCTGTCAAAATTGACCATAGCAGTCTAGATTAAGTTTAGCATTTATTAGTTACTGCTTCAAACGGTTTTCCGTTATTTATAAAAGTTTAATACTCATACTTTTAATTACCAGTAAATTGTATTAAAATGTAAGTAATCGTTTGAATAGGAGGGGGCTGTTATGTCCAAAAAAGGTGGATTCGGTAAATTTATGCTTTTCTGCGCTGCTGCAGGCGCTGCCGCTGCGGGAGCTTATTATTATCTGAGCAAAAGAGAAGAAGAACTGGTAGACGGTTTTGACGATGACGATTTTGATGATTTCGAAGACTTTGAGGATGACGATCTTGAGGCTTCTTCCGAGTCTAAGTTCGGCTCACGTAAATATGTAGATATCACTTCAGGAAGCGATGCTTCCAAGGATGAAGAGCCTGCACCTGCCAAAGAGGAGGATGCACCTGAATCTTCAGAAGAGTTCTTCGATGATGAAGACAAATAAATGTGAATAAATATTAAATCCCCTCGCATAAGCGAGGGGATTTTTATTTGGTCGTTATTGGCAAAAGCGGAGCTTATGACTCCTCCAACATTTCCTTAAGGAATCTTGCCTTATCCTTGATACGGCTGTTAGCCACTCTGGAAGTAAGAATCTCAGAGATCATCTTGCCTGCGATGTCCTTCTGTCCGCTCTCAACTGCAAGAGCAGCAATAAGGTAATCAAGAGTTGTTGAATCCATTCCTGCAATAGGGAATTCTTCACTCTGCCTTGCCATTACAAATCCGTTCAAGGCATTGGTCAAAAGCTCTTTTTCCTGGGCATCGTTGGCTTCCTTCTTGGCCTTGTATTCAGGATCCTCGGGATCAAGACGCTGTGTCTCGCCCCTTATAACCCAGGCGGTCTTAAGGCAGATGTATGCCTTCTCGGAATTCTTGGCCTTCTTGACTACTGCGTTGGCAAGTGCCAGCTGATAAAGGTTTCTGGCATGCTCATAGGTATAGATAGGACCTCTGTACTCAAGTGGTTTATAGTTCATACAGATCTTGACTCTGATGTCGTCGATCTGATACTTGTTCAGTGTGGGGAAATATCTGCCAAGGGCAGCATAACCGCAGTGAGGGCAAGCAACTACATCGTACTTGTTCTGATCAAGCTCATCATAGTCAGGGCGCAGGTCAATATCAACGTTCTTGATCCTGACCTTACCTGTTCTGACAGTCTTGGCCTCAAAATCAGATTCGCATACGGGACATTTGTACTTTTTCTCAAAAAGATAATCTTCCTCGTTTACGAGCTGAAGTCTCTTCTTGGGCTCTTCTTTCTTGACCTGTACTTCCTTTTTCTTGGGATCTTCGAAAAGATCTCCTCCTCCGATGTTACCCAGTCCCAGTTTTTCAAGTCCGGAAAAAATACCAGCCATAACCTATTCCTCTCTTTGATTAGTTTTTAGGCAAAACGAAAGAACTCTTAAGGGATACAATTCTGTTAAATACGGGAGCTCCCGGTTTGGAATCCTTGCAGTCCACAGTAAAGAATCCGTTTCTTACAAATTGGAACTTGTCGTATGGTTCAGCCTCGCCCAGTTCAGGCTCAAGCTTGGCGTCCTTTATAACAGTGATGGAATGAGGGTTTAAGTTAAGTGAGCCGTCCTCGTTGTAAACACCCTTCTCCTCATCAATAATATTCTCATAGAGTCTGACTTCTGCAGTAACTGCCTCCTTGGCTGCTACCCAGTGGATAGTTCCCTTAACCTTTCTGCCGTCGGCACTGTCGCCGCCCTTGGTCTCGGGATCGTAGGTGCAGTGGATCTCAGTCACAACGCCGTTCTCATCCTTCTCAAAGCCTGTGCAGGTTACGAAATAAGCGTTCATAAGTCTTACTTCGTTGCCGGGGAAGAGACGGAAATACTTCTTGGGAGGCTCTTCCATGAAGTCCTCACGCTCAATGTAAAGCTCTCTTCCGAAAGGAATCTTCCTTGAGCCCAGCTCAGGTGCTTCCTTGTTGTTCTCGATATCAAGGTACTCAGTCTCGCCCTCAGGATAGTTATCGATGATCAGCTTAACGGGATCAAGGATAGCCATCATTCTCTTGGCCTTGAGCTTAAGATCCTCTCTTATGCAGTACTCAAGCATTGCATACTCAGCTGTTGACTGAGCCTTGCTGATACCGCACATATCAACAAACATCTTGATAGACTCGGGAGTAAATCCACGTCTCCTGAGGGATGCAATGGTAACAAGTCTGGGATCGTCCCATCCGTCAACAATGCCATCCTCTACAAGTCTCTTGATATATCTTTTGCCGGTTACCACGTTGTTGAGGTACATCTTGGCAAACTCGATCTGTCTGGGAGGGTTCTTGTATTCGCACTCTGTCTTAACCCAGTCGTAGAGAGGTCTGTGATCCTCAAACTCCAGTGTGCAAAGGGAGTGTGTGATTCCCTCAATGGCATCCTCAATGGGATGAGCAAAGTCATACATGGGATAGATGCACCACTTATCGCCGCATCTTGCGTGGCTCATATGAGCTACACGGTAGATGATGGGATCTCTCATGTTGATGTTGGGAGATGCCATGTCGATCTTGGCGCGGAGAGTCATGGCTCCGTCCTCAACCTTGCCGCTCTTCATCTCTTCAAAGAGTCTTAAATTCTCCTCAACGCTTCTGTTTCTGTTGGGATCATCCTTGCCGGGCTCTGTGAGGGTACCTCTGTACTCTCTCATCTCGTCGGCCGTGAGCTCGGACACGTATGCCTTGCCCTTCTTGATAAGCTTGACTGCATCTTCATACATCTGGTCGAAATAATCCGATGCGTAGAAGAGACGGTCCTCATAGTCTGCACCAAGCCACTTAACATCCTCGATGATGGCGTCCATGAATTCGGACTTCTCCTTGGTGGGATTGGTGTCGTCAAATCTCATATTGAACTTGCCGTTGTATTCCTGAGCCATACCATAGTTTAAAAGTATGCTCTTGGCATGTCCGATGTGAAGGAATCCGTTGGGCTCGGGAGGAAAACGTGTACATACGTGATCGTAAACTCCCTCGGCCAGGTCCTTATCGATAGCCTGCTCAATAAAGTGTCTTGAAGGTGTGTTGCCGCCTTCTTCGTTTGCTTTTGTTAATAGTTCTTCTGCCATTTCTAAAACCAACTTCCTTATTTTTCTGTTCTATCAGTATATCACATAAAATCAGTTATACACATATTTTTCCTCGAAGGCCGCTCTGCGCATAGGCATGTCGTAATAATAGCCCTGAACGTACTTAACTCCCATCTTCTTAAGGAGCTTAAGCTGTCCTTCCGTCTCCACGCCCTCTATACAGATGTCTGCATTTATGGATCTGCCCAGGTCCACCATTGATCTGACAAAGGCCTGTGCATATTCGGAATCCTCTATGTCTTTTACAAAGTCCCTGTCGATCTTAATGATATCAAAAGGAAGGGCTGTGATACTGCTGAGAGCGGAATAGCCCGTTCCAAAATCATCAAGAGCAAGTTTAACGCCCAGGTCCTTGATCTCCAGAAGAGTGTTCTTGGTCCTTGCAAGGTCATTGATGGCAAGTCGTTCCGTCAGCTCGATAGTCAGGCACTCAGGTTTAAGGTTATTCTCCTCGAGGCAGCTCTTTATCAGATCCACAATGTCATTTTGCATGATCTGAACCACCGAGAGGTTGACGTGTATCTCAAATTCACCGATGCCTGATTCGTTCCACTGCCTGCAGCATTCGCAGGCCTTCTTAAGAACATGGTTGCCAATGGGAGTGATAAGCCCAAGATACTCTGCCAGAGGCACAAACTCTTCGGGACTGAGGAATCCCAGATGTTCACTGTTCCATCTGACAAGTGCCTCTGCTCCGATACGTTTTTTGCCCGTGTTCTCTGCTGAATCTGCGGCTGCCTTGGCACTTCTGCCTCTTCCACGTCCTGAGGGCTCGCAGGTGACAATGGGCTGGAAGAAAACTTCAAACTCATCGCAGCTCTTGGTGATGGCCTCGTACATATTCTTCTCCAGATCCATTCTGTGGATGGAGGAGGAATCGATGTTGTCGGAGTACTCGGCGATCCTGTTCTTGCCGGATTTCTTGGCCTCATACATGGCAACGTCGGATTTTCTGATAAGTTCCGAGACGTTGTCCCCGTGTTCCGGGAATCTCACAACGCCCATACTCATGGTGCAGTAGTAATCGCTGTCCTTCAGGTACCACGGAGTAGCAAAGGCATTCTTGATCTCCTCCAAGATCTTGTCCATTCTGTGGAAGCTCTCGGGAGGAACTATGATAACAAACTCATCGCCGCCCATTCTGTAGCATGAATTGGTGATGCCCTCAATCCTGCTGATGGCCTTGGAAATATCCTGCAGGAGGACATCGCCGTACTGATGGCCCAGGGTGTCGTTGATATGCTTAAAGTCATCCAGATCAAGATACATGAGAGCACCGTGAGTGCCCTGCTGCCTGGCTTCGTCCACATACTTGGCCAGATCCTTTTCGCAGCACATTCTGTTAAAGAGGCCTGTGAGGAAATCAGTGTAGGCCTGCTGTTCGATCCTCTTCTGGTACAGCTTTTTCTCGGTGATATCGTAAATAGCGCACAGGGAAACAGGGCGTCCGTCCACCCACTTGATCCTGGTGTAGTAAACGTCGTACCATTTCTCTCTGTCTCTGTGATGAACCTCGTAGTTGCCGCTGTGGCTCCTCGAGGGGATATTTTTCTCAAACAGTTCTGTGAGCTTGTTCTCTGTGAGCTCTCTGGTGAAGGTCTTCTTAAAGCTTCTGTTGGCAAACAGCAGAACTCCTGTGGAGATATCCCTTACGTAGATGGCACTTCCCACGTTATCAAGGACCGCTTCCAGCGAGGCAAAAGAGCTTGCTAAGGAGTTGGTCTGTATTCGCTTTGTGATGATACTCTGCAAAATGCGGATGGTATCGTTGACAAACTTGATATCATCGATGGACCAGATCCGGTTTTCTCTGGTCTCTGCAAGGCAGGCATAAAACCTGGGTGCTCCGTTTATTACTATAGGCATGGAAACAAGGGCTTTGATGCCCAGGTTTTCAAGCTGTTCACGCTCGCCGGCATTCATCTGAGTGTCACTTGAAATGGCAACAGCCTTGGGACCTCCCAGGAACCAGCATACTTCCTGATCCGTGGTCTCGGCAAAGAGCTTTTTCACTCCGGGGATGGTCCACTGAACCACAATGTCCATGAGGGTTCCGTGATGAACTCTGCAGGTAAAGCCGTTACTGATCTGCAGGTAGGAGCAGAGCTTGGATAGGACCTGCACCATGATCTCCTCGATTCCGTCATCACTGTCAAGGAGTGATACGATCTCCGTCATGGTCTCAGCTCTGTGGAAGGAGCTGGTCATCTCTATCTCCTGCTGCCTGCTCTCTTTACTGATGGCAACAGCCTCAGATCTGGAGGTTTCCACGTTGATAAAGACCTTCATGGATTCCCGCAGAAGATCAAGTGTCTTATAGAATTTATCTTCGGTTATCTGGTACTGGAAATTGTCGATTGGCTGACTGTGGAAGAAGTTCTGGTCAAAGCTGGCATCTGTAAATATGCCGCAGACGATCCACACTGCCGCCGTTGTATTGCCTATCTTGACTGCAACAGCTGCAAGCTTTAGGTTCGGAACCTCAGTGATCTCCACTGCCTGATCTTCCAGGTCGCTGTCAGAAACACGCCTGAAAATATTGTGAATACGGATCTCGTTTACATACTTTTTGATGATTTCTATTTCGTGGGGGTTGCCGGAAAAGTCCGTGCAGGGCGTACCCTCGGCATCAAGGCACATGGCGTATACCCCGGCCATGGAACAGAACATATCCTGCCACGGCTGCACTCCCTTAAAGGATTTGAGCGCAAGATTACCAAGGGCTCTGCTCTCTTCAGAGGAAGAGCCCTTGATTGACTGCATCGTTTCAGCTGCGTGGTCAATTTCCTGCACTATTATTCTCCTGCATAAGGAGGTTCTGCTCAATTGCCATATCCGGACGGGGCCGGAAGGGCAATTACTGTCCGTCTACGCTGTAGTTCGGAGCCTCCTTAGTGATCTGAATGTCATGAGGATGGGACTCTCTTAAGGATGCAGCGGACATCTTCATAAATCTGCCGTTCTCCTTGAGTTCCTCGATTGAGGCGCATCCGCAATAACCCATTCCGGATCTGAGTCCTCCCATCAACTGGAATACTGTGTCTTCTACTGTTCCTTTATAAGCTACACGTCCCTCTACTCCTTCAGGAACAAGCTTCTTGGCATCTTCCTGGAAGTAACGGTCCTTGGAGCCGTTCTCCATGGCTGAGATTGAACCCATGCCACGGTAAACCTTGTATTTTCTGCCCTGGAAGAGCTCGAACTCGCCGGGAGCTTCGTCACATCCCGCAAACATTGAGCCCATCATTACCATGTTGGCACCTGCTGCGATAGCCTTGGTGATATCTCCTGAGTACTTGATACCGCCGTCTGCGATGATAGGCACACCGTACTTCTTGGCCATCTCATAGCAGTCCATAACTGCTGTAACCTGAGGAACACCGATACCTGCAACAACACGGGTTGTACAGATGGAACCGGGTCCGATACCTACCTTGACTGCATCTGCACCTGCCTCGATGAGGTCCTTGGTAGCTGCGGCTGTTGCGCAGTTTCCTGCGATAACCTGGAGGTCAGGGAACTTCTCTTTTATCATTCTGAGACACTTAAGAACGTTCTCTGAATGACCATGAGCGGAGTCAAGAACAATAACGTCAACCTTGGCTTCAACAAGAGCTGCCACACGGTCCAGACAGTTGGCTGAAATGCCTACGCCGGCGCCGCACAGAAGTCTGCCCTGGTCGTCCTTGGCTGCGAGAGGATATTTAATAGTCTTTTCAATATCTTTTATGGTGATGAGACCCTTTAAGTTGTAGTCGTCATCTACTATAGGAAGTTTTTCTTTCTTGGACTGAGCAAGGATCTTCTTGGCCTCTTCAAGGGTGATGCCTTCTTTGGCTGTGATAAGATTCTCGCTTGTCATGACCTCTTTGATCTTCTTGGAGAAATCAGTCTCAAACTTAAGGTCACGGTTGGTGATAATGCCTACGAGCTTGCGGCCCTCTGTGATAGGCACACCTGAAATTCTAAACTTGGCCATGAGTGAATCTGCATCGGCCAGTGTGTGATCGGGTGAAAGTGAAAACGGATCTGTGATTACGCCGTTCTCTGATCTCTTAACCTTGTCCACTTCCTCGGCCTGAGCCTCGATGGACATGTTCTTGTGAATGATTCCGATACCGCCCTGTCTGGCCATGGCAATTGCCATTCTGTGCTCTGTAACGGTATCCATTCCTGCGCTCATCATAGGAATGTTGAGCTTGATCTTCTTGGTAAGGTAGGTGCTGACATCTACCTGATTAGGTATTACCTGCGAGTAAGCAGGTACCAAAAGTACGTCGTCAAATGTAATTCCTTCGCCAATTATCTGTCCCATTTTTTCATCCTCTCCGCTTTAAAATGATCAATCTGTGAAAACTTTTCTAGGTGCAACGTTCTTGATTGCTGCTACAAATTCAGCACTGGGTTCAAATATCACCCTTTCTTTTCCGTCATATATAAATGTATAAGTCGGATCCGGCTGAGGATTCTTCTCCCTTGCAGAATAATCAACCGTCTTAAGAGTCTTGTTCTTGTACTCATCAAGGTGATAAGAACGTGACGGAGCAAGAACCTGCATGTGCTCTACTTCATACTTGGCAACGTTCTTACGTTTACTCTTATTAAGTATCTTGTCTACTGTGATTTCTTTCTCGCAGTACTGATACTCAAACTCAATATTGGAATTGAGAGAAAGAAAGTAGTACGCCACTCCGAAGGCAATACAAATGAGCAAGAAAAGAAGATCTTGCGTCAAAAATGAAAAGATGAAGCCTGCAACTGCCAACACCAGTGAAAGGACACTCAATCCCTTGACCGCCGGCGAGGCTTTGCTTGCCACGAGACACTCTACGTAGCTGTTGTCGTTAAGCATGACAGAATATAACCTCCTATAGACTATTCAATTTTTAACGACTATTATATCATATAAGATGCTGGAAAACACCCAATAACATTATATATGTTTTACAGTCAAAAAAGTATTATATTTCTGTTAAGAATTATATTAATGTAAGAAGTGAGGTTTAGTGAAATGGCAGTAAGAGACGAGATCAGACAGGAGCGAGCCAAGTTAAAAGGGAAAGGATTCAAGGCCCACTTGGAATACTTCTGGGATTACTATAAGATCCATACCATAGTTGGTATCATTGTTTTGATCACACTGATAACAGTAGTAAAAGACATAACGGGCAAGAAGCCCTACGCACTATATGCCATGATGTTGAATTGTCAGGGCGCAGGCGTTCAGGAGGCGCTACAGACAGGTTACACTGAATATGCAGGAATTGATACTTCCAAGGAAGATACGGTAATAGACACCTTTAACACCTTTGCAATTGCAAATATGGATTCCTCCACCATCGCCACCGGTGAGAAGATCATGGCCTTTCTGGCGGCGGGTGACCTGGACATTTTAGTTGCAGACTACAGCTCTTTTGCCCATTATGCAGGTCAGGAGACCTTCGCAGACCTAAGGACTATATTCACCGAGGATGAGCTTGCAGCCTTTGGCGATGACATCTACTATGTAGACAGAGGTTACATGGATTACCTGGCTTCCGACGCGTATTCACAGTTCATCACCACCGGCGAATATGATAAAGACAATGTCTATGCGGTGATGGCGGCAGAACACGATGAGACAGGCGAGGTTCCTCCCCAGGCCATCGAGGATATGCAGGAGCCTATCCCGGTTGGCATCATAATGGAGGATTCCACAGCTCTCAAGGAGAGCGGCGCATACCAGTCAGTTAAGCCTGTTGCAGGTATTGTTATAAATTCTCAGCGCGTGGATAATGCCAAGGCATTTATTGACTATCTTTATCATTAATACAGGCAACGAGCATAAATAATTAAGGGCAGCCCCATTGGAGCTGCCCTTTTACTGTCTTTAGAACTGTGTTGTTACGAAGATGTCGTAGATGGCGCTGATGGCCTTTTCGAAATCTCTGGTCTCAACACCGATGATGATGTTAAGCTCCGATGAGCCCTGATCGATCATGCGGACGTTGACGCTGGCGTGAGCAAGAGCTGAGAAGATCCTGCCCGCTGTACCTCTGGTGGACTTCATGCCGCGGCCCACAACTGCGATCAGTGCCAGATCGGATTCGATCTCAAGCATATCGGGATGAGCAAGCTTGTGGATTTCCGAAACCACTGACTGCTCTTTTTCTATGAATTCATCCTGCTGAACGAACACCGTCATGGTGTCGATTCCTGAAGGAACATGCTCGATTGAGATGTTCTGATCCTCGAAGGCCTGGAGAACTTTTCTCACAAAGCCAACCTCGGAGTTCATCTGATCCTTCAGGACATTCACGCAGCAGAAGCCTTTTTTGCCGGCAATTCCGGTGATGACATATTTGGATTTCTTGGCGGTGGATTCAACAATCCATGTGCCGGGATCCTGAGGCTTGTTGGTGTTTCTGATGTTGATGGGGATGCCTTCCTTTCTTACAGGGAAGATTGCATCCTCGTGAAGCACGGAAGCGCCCATGTATGCCAGCTCTCGAAGCTCTGTGTAGGTTATGGTCTCGATGTACGGGGGCTTTTCGATGATGCGGGGATCTGCAACAAGGAAGCCTGATACATCGGTCCAGTTCTCATATACATCGGCCTTGATGGCTCTTGATACGATGGAGCCTGTGATATCGGAGCCGCCTCTTGAGAAGGTCTTGATGGTGCCATCGGCTGCAGCGCCATAGAATCCGGGGATAACTGCCCTTGGAGTCTTCTCCAGTTTCTTGGCCATGAGTTTGTTGGTCTTTTCGCTGTCGAAATCGCCGTTCTTTTCAAAACAAACAACCGTCGCGGCATCAATGAATTCGTAGCCAAGATAAGCTGCCATTATGATACCGTTCAGGTACTCGCCTCGGCTTGCTGCGTAATCTGTGCCGGCCTTGGCGCTGAAGTTCTTCTCGATTTCCTTGAATTCAGCAGTAAGGGAGAGCTTAATCTTAAGTCCCTTGATGATCTCGTCATAGCGGGCCTTGATGTCAGCAAGCTGCTTGGAGAAATCTTTGCCGCTCTCTGCCAGGGCGTATGCCTTGTAGAGCATGTCAGTAACCTTGGTGTCCTTGGAATTTCTTTTGCCGGGGGCTGAAGGTACTACATATACTCTGTCCGGATCGGATTTGATGATCTCCCCAACCTTCTTGAACTGTTCTGCGCTGGCCAGGGAGCTGCCGCCGAATTTAACAACTTTTCTCATGATCTGCACAACCTCTTTCCTTTATTATTCCAATGCTATGCTTAATACATTCTAAGATAACCCTTTACGCTGTCCATTTTCCAGAGCTTTTCTTCAAAGTCCTTCTCGGAGATGTCCTGGGTCACAAAAGCGAACTCGCCGTATGCGTTGTCGTTTCTCACTTCCTCGATGCCCTGTCCGAATACCTCTATGGCCTGTTCCTTGCATTCAGCAGGAACTCTCACAAAGAAGGTGCGGACAATGCTGTCCTTGGAAACAAGCTGAGCGTTCTCGGCTTTCATGTTTACCGGGATATGCTTGCCCTTGTGCTTGATAATGTCCACAACATCGGCTACAACCGCGCTTGCTGTGGCATTCTTGCCGGCGCCCTTTCCGTAGAACATAACGTCGCCGATCATGTTGCCGTGAATGTTGATGGCATTGAATACGCCGTTTACGTTGGCAAGAGGATTCTCATAGGGGATGAGGAACGGAGCCACCATGGTGACTACACCGTTATCACTCTTCTTGCACATAGCCAGAAGCTTGATGGCCATGTTGAGGTTCCTTGCATATTCGAAATCCTCGATACTGATCTTGGATATTCCTTCTGTATATATTTCTTCTGAATGAACGTGCTTGCCGCTCACAAGGCTTGCAAGAATGGCGATCTTGCGGCATGCATCGTATCCTTCAACGTCTGCCTCGGGATTTCTCTCGGCGTAGCCCTTGTCCTGGGCAGCCTTTAATACTGTGGCAAAGCCGATACCCTCTTTATCCATCTTGGTGAGGATGTAGTTGGTGGTTCCGTTAAGGATACCTGTAATAGCATCAATCTTCTCATGCTTAAGGGAGTCGTTGATTGAACGAAGAAGCGGGATTCCGCCGCCAACACTGGCTTCAAAGAGGTAGCTTACTCCGTTCTTCTCTGCAAGCTCCACCAGCTCAGGGCCGTGGGCAGCCACCAGCTCCTTGTTGGAGGTGCATACGCTCTTGCCCTTCATAAGCGCGTTCTTTTCAAATGTAAAAGCAGGCTCGATGCCTCCCATTGTCTCGCAGACAACGTCTATTTCAGGGTCATCCAGGATGATGTTGATGTCATGGACTACCTGACTCTCATGTTTGTCCCCGGGGAATTCCCTAAGGTCAAGAATGTACTTAACTTCAATTGCTTCTCCGGCGCTTGCTGCAACCTCCTGTGCGTTGGTGTCCAGCACCTCCACAACGCCGCTTCCTACTGTTCCGTATCCCAATACTGCTACTTTTGCCATATGTGCCTCCAAGATTATTGTATTTGCTTAGGTCAAAGTGGCGCTTCGTCCGGTGATGTGGACCTTGTGTACGCCGTCTGTTTTCTCCATCAGGGAGATCATTTCCATAATGTCCCTGGTCGTGGGTAAAACCTGGATCGTAATCGATATTGAAGCCACTCCGTTAAGTGGAATGGACTGGTGAATCGTCAGAATGTTCGCGCCGAACTCGGCGATAAGATTAAGAACATAAGACAGGAGCCCCACCTCATCGTTCATCTGGAACGTAAGCGTAAGCGTGGTCCCCTGAAGGCTGTCATGAAATTCGTAGATGTCTTCCTTGTACTTATAAAAAGAGCTACGACTGATACCAAGGCGTTCGGCAGCCTCATGGACTGTCTTGACCTTTCCGGACTCCAGGAGTTTCTTGGCCTCCACGACTTTAAGGAGGACGTCGGGAACTGCCTGCTTCCTGATAACATAGTAGCCTGTATCCTGTTGTACTGCCTCTTTCTGCACTGCTTCCTGCTGCATCTTCCTTACTAATCCTTCTACCGCTGTCTCTATCAGAGAATTTGTTCTTCCCTCGCGGACATTTGTGTGTACTGTAAGGATTTTAGCACAGTGAAGTCGCAGAGACAACTATCATTTTCTATAATTATTCATTTTTTATACATAATTCTTTGTACAATTTGACAAAGGTAACATTTATATATGATTTTACATCAAGATTTTTAAAAAGAGATATTTGTAGCACAAGCGCCCCGGCGGCCGAGGCGAATTGAGTATAGCATAGCTCCCGCGAGCGTCAAGGACAAGAACAGGCGCACCTTCGGTGCGTCCTTGACGCACCGCCCGGCGCTATGCTACTTGGTCACTAAGCCGGGCCGGCGTGGAGGAGGTGTTAGCTGGCCCAGGGTGGCGGCTCCGCGGGAGGCTTTCTGTGGCTGTCCCGGGCCGGCGGCTCCGCGGGAGGCCATGTCCCGCGGGGCGGTGGCGTTCTGTGGCCGGCCTAGGCCGACGGCTCCGCAGGAGTGCGTTGGTTGGCTTGGGGCGGGCGGTAGCTCCGCACGGTTGGGGTTCGTGGATTAACCGGGGCCAGGATTGGCTTGTTTGCCCGGTTTACGGATAAGATGACCTTTAGCGGATTTGCTTATCCGTAGATTTTAGGGTTTTTTTGGTTGGGGAGACCGGGGGTACGGATAATTAATTCTTATATCAATCTTCTTATCCGTGAATTCCCTGCTGCGAAGGTCGTGAAGAGCCAAAAGTACAGATAAAATCATGGTTTG
>JAEEGF010721754.1_pt1 | contig 39894 bp, 27 predicted proteins | sample 9134171 | NCBI WGS metagenome assembly JAEEGF01 (sample SAMN16246542, study PRJNA631951) | gut metagenome | biome: gut microbiome; feature: rumen; material: AP-attached | host: Bos | place: Iran: Karaj | collected 2018-10 | reverse complement strand
CCCTCTAACTCCCCCTTTGCAAGGGGGAGAATTGAGTTACCGCAAGCCTTTGCTTGTAGCTGTCATGATACATTCTTATGAGGAGTCGGTTTGCTTCTATATTGGCGTGCACACTATCGGGTAATTGAGGATAATCATAAAGAATTCAAGCGGATAACAGACAATTATCGCTTGATTTTCAATAATCTCATCATCCATCGTTGCGCCTACCGTTTCTCGGCACGTTCCAGCTGGCGGACGGGGAAGGTGAAGTAGGTGTCGGGGAACGGCTCGTCCTTCAGGGTGAAGTGCCACCACTCTGTGGCGAAGGGCTTGAAGCCGTGACGCATCATGGCCTGGCGGAGCACCATGCGGTTGTGAAACTGCTCGGCGGTGATACTGCGATTGGCGGGACTCTTGCTGTTCTCGGGCGAGCCGAGCGTCTCCTTCGTCGCCAAGCGGTTGCCTGTGTACTCCATTGTCTCGGGGTTGCCGCAGAAGTCGGGATGGCTCTCCGGGCCGAACCAGTCGAAGGTGCCGCCCATATCCACCTCTTTCTCTGTCTGCATGTCGAATAGGGTGAGGTCGACGGTGCTGCCACGCGTGTGTCCGCTGCGCTCACAGATATACTCCAGTGGGAAGAGCACCTTCTTGTCGAGGTCGGGATAGAAGTATGCCTTCATCAGCGTGTCGGCGATGTCGGCTCCCCAGCGCATGAAATGGTCGACGCCGCACTGTGGACGGTAGGCGTCGTAGATCTTCAGCCGGTAGCCCTGAGCCTTCAGTTCGTCGCTGACGGCACGCAGGCTGTCGGCGGCCTGACGCGTCAGGAGGGCTGTCGGCTCCAAATAGCCGTCGATGCGCTTGCCCACGAAGTTGTAGGTGCCGAAGTATCGTATCTCCAGGATGGCATCGGGCACGACGTCGGTCAGGGTCACAAACTGGCTGCTGTCATCGGTTGCTGACAGCACCTGAGCAGAAGCCTTCTCCCTACAGCTGGAAAAAGCCACAATGCCGCATATTAAAAGGACGGCGACATACATCCATTGTCTTCTCTGTTTCATCATTTATTCAAGTTTTGTATTCGCTCGACTTTCAGGAGTTAAAGGAGTTAAAGACAAATGACTCTTCATGAGAATCCTTTGTCTCCAGGGTGCAATTCGTAGCAAAGCTATTGCCTTTAACTCCAAAAACTTGCGAAAGTCGAATCATTTCTGTAATAATTGTGGTGCAAAGGTACGGAAAAAAACTATACGATTCTTCATTTTTTTCTCGTTTTTTCACCATTTGAGCATAAAAATCATTACCTTTGCATCTCGATTGACGACAAGTGATGAGCATAAAGAAGGAAAAACAAGAGAGAAGAGCGTGGAGCGCTGTTGTCTGCATGGCAGCCGTCGGCTTGCTGTTGAGCGGCTGCATCAAGGATGAACCCCTGAACGCTGAGTGCGACATCACCGCTGCTTACGTGTGTGTAGACAATGCTGACGACATGTTCTTCCATGCGAGCGATACCCTTGTGCATGTTGGCTCTGACGAGAGTAACATACAGTTCACCGTGCGCCGCGCTGCCGACCTCACCCGCCTGTCACCGCGTTTCACCATCACCGAGGGCGCAACCATCAGCCCTGCCAGCGGCTCCACCCACGACTTCAGTCAGGGGCCGGTGAGCTATACCGTCACCTCGCAGGACAGGCAGTGGAGCCGCCAGTATCAGGTCGCTTTCCTGCCCGTAGCGGTGACGGTGACCGACACGGTGAAGTATGACTTTGAGCACTTCGGCCTGGATGGCAAGTACCAGAGATTCTACGAATGGTACGAAGCGAACGATGGTGTGACGGAGCGGCTGTGGGCTACGGGCAATGGCGGCTTCTTCCTGGCCAACTCCTCCAAAGCTGCCGACGACTATCCCACGGTGCCCTGCGACGACGGCTTCGATGGCAAGTGCGTGAAGCTGACCACGCTCGACACCGGTCCCCTGGGGCGCAGCACAGGGCGCCCCATCGCTGCCGGCAATCTGTTTCTGGGCTACTTCAACACCGAGCTGGCACTGCGTGATGCCCTCCGCTCCACTGAGATGGGCGTGCCCTTCACCCATCAGCCGAGCAAGCTGACGGGCTACTACCGCTTCCAGCCCGGCAAGGAATACAAGAACAAGGCGCAGCGCGTGATAGAGAACCGCACGGACAGCGCCGATGTCTATGCCGTTCTCTACCGCAATCATGACGAGGCCGGCCGCCCCGTGGTGCTCTATGGCGACAATGTGCTGACCAGCCCCCTCATCGTGAGCAAGGCCCGCGTGGGCTACGTGAAGCCTTCGAGCGAGTGGACATACTTTGAGGAGGACTTCAAGCAAATGGGCGAGGTGGACGAAGAGCTGCTGAGCAACCGTGGCTACAATCTGGCATTGGTGTTCTCGTCAAGCATCAACGGCGCCAGCTTTGAGGGGGCCATCGGCTCAACGCTATACATAGATAAGGTGAGAATCATCTGCACACACGACGAATGAAATGAAGAAGGTCATACTATCTACCATCCTGTTCCTCCTGTTGGCTCTTGGCTCTACAGCCGCGATGATGCCGACGGACGGCGACCTGACGCTTGAAGCGCGTGCCGGTTACAGCGTCGGAGCCACCGCTCCCATAGGCATCCCGGCCACGATACGCAAGGTGAACAGCTTTTCGCTGACGCCCAACGTCCTGATAGGCATTGACGCCCGTTGGCACATGTGTGGGCGGTGGGCGCTGCAGTCGGGCCTGCATTTTGAGAACAAGGGCATGGATGCCGCAGTGACCACCAAGGGCTATCACATGGCGATGGTGAAGGGCGGCGAGAGGCTGGAGGGCGTTTATACCGGCCGTGTGGAACAGCATGTGAAACAGTGGATGCTGACGCTGCCTCTGCAAGCATGCTATGACTTGGGAAAGGCGTCGGCCACCGGCGATGACGGAAGCCACCGGCCGCTGTGGCGCCTGCGGGCGGGTCCTTATGTGTCGCTGCTGACAGCCCGCGGCTTCTCGGGCAATGTGTCCGACGGCTATCTGCGCAAAGACAATCCCACAGGGCAGAAGATAGAGATGGGTCATGAGCCGGAGGAGCGCGCCACCTATGACTTCAGCGAGGACATGCGTCGATGGCAGGTGGGCGTGGCCGTGGGTGCCGACTGGAGCCTGGCCTCGCGTTTGGGCCTGAGTGCCGACCTGTCGTGGGGACTGACGGGCATCATGCACTCCGACTTCAAAACCGTGGAGCAGACGCTATACCCTATCTACGGAACCATTTCGATCACATATAAATTGAAATAGAAATGGGAGTTAAAATTTTAACTTCCTCTTTAACTTCAATTTTAACTTCCCCTTTAACTCCAAAAAAATAAATAGATATGAGAAAAATAATTGCAACCCTAATGGCAGCCGCAACAGTGCTGATGGCACAGGCTACCGACTACACCGACAAACTGCTGGTGCTGGTGAACGGCGAAGGCGCCGAACAGGAGGCCACCATTACTGTGACTGAGCACAACGGCCTCTATGACTTGAACCTGAAGAACTTTGTGTTGATGAACGGCGAATCGCCCGTGCCCGTTGGCAACGTGGAACTGAAAGACATACAGCCCGAGGAAGCCAATGGCGCCGTGTTCCTGCGCGTCGTCAAGGACATCACGTTGAGCGAAGGCGATGCTCCCGACGTGCCGTTCTGGATGGGTCCCATGCTGGGCGAGCTGCCCGTGGAGGTGACAGCAGTGCTGTGTGACGGTAAGCTGCGTGCGCTGATCGACCTCGACCTCACCACACAGTTGGACCAGATCATCAACGTGCGCTTCGGCAAAGCACTGGTGTCGGGCACCGACTGGCATATCCCCAACAGCGACTTTGAGGCATGGCATGCGTCGGCCGAAGGATATGTAGAGCCCAACGCCTGGCACTCGTTTGAGAGTGCGACGGGGATGCTGGCTGCTTTGGCCGGCCACCACATAGAGAAGTCGGACAACGGACGCAACGGCTCGTCATGTGCCCGTCTGCTGGCCACCTCCATCTTCGGCATCGTGGCCAACGGCACCATGACCACTGGCCGCCTGAATGCCGGCGCAATGGTTGCTGCCGATCTTGCCAACCACTCATTCTTGGACATCAGCCTGACCGACACCGACGGCAATGGCGACCCGTTCTACGTTCCGCTGACAGGACGGCCTGACTCGCTGACACTGTGGATGCAGTTCCGTCAGAAGACACCAAACGACAGCCATCCCTACGCATCGGTGAGCGCCATCATCACCGACGGCACACCCTATCAGGATCCGGAAGACAAGGCCTACGACAACGTGGTGGCAAGGGCCAAGGACAACAAAATAGGCGTCACAGGCAATGAGTGGCGGCGCATCAGCATCCCCTTTGTCTATACCGACAACCATGTGGAGCCGAAGGCCATCCTGGTGACGGTCTCTACCAATGCCGACCCAGGACAGGGCAGTGGCGACGATGAAGTGCTGGTAGACGATTTGTCGCTGGTTTACAACCATAAGCTGTCGTCGCTCAATGTTGAGGGATTCTCGCCTGACGTGTTCAGCTACCATGTCAATGAGATGGCCCTCGACGACATCCAGGCGCAGGCCGACGGCAAGAACGCTTACGTGCTGAAAAGCATAGAGACGGAAGGGAACGAAAAGCGCGCCGTCGTCAAAGTGTACAGCGGCGACCTCCAGGCTTGCAACACCTATACCATCAACTTTGCCATCGACAGCAGCATCTCCTCGCTGTCCACTCAGCAGCTGCCAGCCGTCTGTTATTCATTAGGCGGCCAGCGCATCAGCCACCCACAGGCCGGCAAGGTCTGCATCGTCAGGCAGGCCGATGGCAGGATGGTGAAAGTCGTCAAATAATCCAATTCCAGTTAAAGGAGTTAAAGGAGTTAAGGGAGTTAAAGGAGTTAAGGGAGTTAAAGGAGTTAAGGGAGTTAAAGGAATTAAGGGAGTTAAAGGAGTTAAAGACAAATGACTTTCCATGGAAAGCCGTTGTCTTAGGGTCAACTGCTATATCATTGCCCATTGTTTTTGTCATCTGGGGCTTTTATGCAATAGGTTTCCTGCCGAGAAACCTTTGGTTTCCTGCCGAGAAACCGATGGTTTCTCGGCAGGAAACTTTTAAAACCCATTCTGCCTTGAAACTGCAGGATTCTCGCTAAAGCCCCGAAGGGGCGACGGATTACAGGCAGGGGCATCGCCCCTGTGGCGGGCAAGGCAGCAGAAAGTCCCGAAGGGTCGACGGAACTGATGCGCAGGGTCCGTCGTCCCTTCGGGACTTTTGTGTGGTGGGGGTGCCATGATACAGGGGCGTTGCCCCTGCCTGTATTCCATCGTCCCTTCGGGACTTTTGGGTGGTGGGGGTGCCATGATACAGGGGCGTTGCCCCTGCCTGTATTCCGTCGTCCCTTCGGGACTTTTGTGTGGTGGGGGTGCCATGATACAGGGGCGTTGCCCCTGCCTGGACGATGGTGAGCACCAATCATTGTCAGACAAACACATGCTGCCGCAAAAGTAACTTATTCCCCCCCTTGGAAAGGGGGGGCAGGGGGGGATGAAACTCTGCGCAGATGGATCCCCCTCTAACTCCCCCTTTGCAAGGGGGAGAATCCGTTACCTCTGCGGTGGCCACATGACGGCGCAGCCCTTCCCCTCCTTTTCCAAAGGAGGGGTCAGGGGTGGTTTGTCAAAGATGTCCCAACCTATTTACAGTCCCGAAGGGACGACGGAAGGCGATGGTGAGCAACCATCGTCTTCCGTCGCCCCTTCGGGACTTGGGCTATTCCTCTCCCAGCAAGGCCTTGACTTTGCTTTGCAAGTCGGCGCTGCTGAGATTGCGGGCAATAATGTTGCCCTGCTTGTCGCTGATAATGTTGGAGGGCATCGTGGAAATGCCGAGCTGTGCCAAGACGGGCGACTGAAACATCATGCTGTCGCAGACGTTGGGCCAGTTGACGCTGTCACGATCTAATACTCCCTTGCCCTCTGAGGGACTGGCGTCGAGACAGATGCTGAGCACCTTCAGGCGGCTGGGGTGCTTCTTTTGCAGTTTGCTCAGGGTGCGCATGGGCTGCTGTGAATCGTAGCTCCATGCCGCCCACGTGAGGATGACGTTCACGTCGGCGCGCATCGTAGCGTTGGTCACAGTGTCGCCTTTGGTGCTGACGGCTTGAAAAGAGGGCAGCGGGCCATCCTTGGTGAAAGTCTTCAGCGACTCCAGTTGCGTCAGCAGGCGTGCCGCGTACTGGTTCTGCGGCTGCTTCTGGTGCAGCTTCTCACAGAGCGTGAACGCCTTGGCATAGTCGGGCGTGAGCGACTGGAGGAAGTATTTGTGAAGGAGGTAGAGGCTGACGGGCGACTCAGCATGAAGGTTGATGTAGTTCTCGGCCTCTTTCTCCACCTCTGGCGGTGTCATCTCGTTGGTCTTCAAGCGGAAGGCCGTCATCAGCTCGTTGTCGGGCGTGCCTTTGATTTCGGTGTCGCGCAAGTGCGAGGCGTCGCCTTTCATTGTCACTTCGCCGCCGGGAGTGGCGAAGACGGGCATCTCGCTGTAGTTGGGAAAGAGGATGGACAGGGTGAGCGTGTCGGTAAGCTGCCGCTCGTAGGTGAAGCGTCCGTCGTTGACGGCGACGGTGTCCTTTTCGCCCGTGTTGCAGTCGTAGATGTAGAACTCACCCTGGTTCAGGTTCTTGAACTGGGCATCCAACTTAAACCTGTCAGTTGGCTTGCCGCAAGAAAAGGTAAAGAGCAAGAAGTAAAAAGTAAGAAGAGCCAACGTGGCTTTCCTTGCCATACAGATGATGTCGAAAAGTCTTCTCATGTCTGTTTTATCCGCAAGAATGGCTTCTTACTCCTTACTCCTTACTCCTTACTCCTTACTTATAACTTATAACTTCTTACTTCTTAACGTTCTTCAGCTCCAGGTCCTTAGCGGCATAGGCGGCCAGCGATGGGTCTTTGGCCACTGCAGCTGCCAGAGCCTGTGCTGCAGCAGTGTTGTTGCCCATGCGAGCGTTGAGGATGGCCTTCAGATAGTCGGTGGTGGCATCGGCATTGCGCACGGTGGCCAGCGTCTGAGCGGCAGCCTGATAGTTCTTGTTCAGGATCTGGGCCAGGGCGGCGCTGTTGGTGGCCAGCTTGCCGAAGTCCTGCTCAGCCTGTGCGTAGAGGCCCTGGGCCAGATGCAGGTTGCCCAGCACCTCGTTCAGACCGTTGGCACCGGTAGCTTGGGAGATGAGCTCCTCGGCATACTTGATCTCTCCCTGCTGCAGAGCTACCAGACCCATGTTGGCGTTGGTCTCAGGCAGGCTCTTGTCGACGACGAAGGCCTTCTCCAGCCAGCCGGCAGCCTCGTTGTAGTTGCCCTTTTCATACTCGATGAGAGCGATGTTGTTGAAGGCGCGTCCGTCTTTGTTATACAGCTGCGCAGCCTTCTTGTAGGCGTTCTCAGCCTGGTTGAGGTCGTCGCCGTAGAGGGTAGCGGCATAGAGCAGCTCCTCGACGCTGAGCTGTGAGGCGTCGGCAGCCAGCTGGTCCTTGATCTGCTGGTCGTTGCGGCCCACCACGTCATAGTTGATGGTCATGCGGGCGCGGCGCAGCTGTGGCAGGATGCCGTCGGCCAGCTCGCGGAAGGCACTGCTGATGTTCTTGATCTGCTGTTCACGCTCCTCGGGATCCTGATACATCGACAGCACGCGCAGAATGACGTCCTTGTCCTGGATGTTGGAGGCGCTCACCAGCTCCTGGAAGCCTTCCCAGTCCTCGGCGGTGTATTTCGTGTCGAGGGGAGCGTCGGTCTTCGTCTTCTTCATCTCCTGCCTCACGTAGTTGGCGGCAGCATCCTGACGCTGTCCGGCCAGGCGCTCGTTGATTTGGTATCCGCCGTCGGGCGATGCGTATGCCGACACCTCCACGCCGTCTATCACCAGCTTCTCCTGGTCGGCAGCAATCTCTTTGAGCAGGCGCACAAACTCCTGCACGCTGTTGTTCTGCAGCTCCGAGCGGCGCAGGTTGGCCTGACCGATGAGGAATTTCACGTTGGCTTCCTGTTTCTGGTTGATGACGCGCTGGAATCCGTCGAGGGCACGAGCGGGATGGGCTGTGGCCAGTGTGCGCTTGTAGAGCTCACTGGTGGCGATGACGCCGTTGGCCACTTTCACCTCGGGCACCTTCACGCTCTTGTTGCCTACCTTGGCCTTGAAGGTGAGGAAGAGCTCGCTCTGTGCCATGTCAGGCTGATAGTCGAAGGTGTTCTTCATGGCATAGCGGCCGCCCACGCGGTAGGAGATGGTCTGGTCGTTGCCGCGCACCTTCTCACCCTGGAACGTGGCGGGCTGGCCCTTTAAGGTCTGGAGACCATTGGATGTCTTGAAACGCAGCTCGGGGGTGACGGTGACCACGGCTTTCTTCTTCATGTAGTTCTCGGGGAACACACCGTTGATGGTGGCTGCCACCTGCCCTGCCTGCGTCTCAAGCGGGTTGGGCGTGACTGTGAAGTTCTTTGACGAGAGAGCGCCAAGCTTTCCCGAACAGGACGTCAGCAGCACGGCGGCTGCCGACAGTGCAAACACTAATGTCTTTTTCATTGTTCTTGTCGTATAATTTGTTTGAATATTGATCTTTCTTCTGTGGAATTGTGCAAAGTTACACATTATTCTTATTAACGCACGCGAGAGGCGCTTATTTTTTGGTTTTATTAAGTATTATGGCGTCTTCTTCGAGAAGAATCCTATGCGGTGGTTGCGGCCCTTGCGGCCGAGGGAGCGCAGCTGATAGACGCCGTCGGGCAGGGCAGTGACGTCGAGCTTGTCGGTGTAGGGGAAGACACCGGCGGGCTGTCCGCTCAGCGTCTCCACAATGACGAAGTCGGCATCCAGCGTCTGTCCCTTGTCGGGCAGGGCTATGGGGCGTCCGTCGCTCTTGGCAATGAGTGACGAGGCATATTGCGGCCCAGCGTTAAGCAGCAGCTGGGCGGCGGGGCTCTCTTGGCCGTAGCGGTCCATGGCCGTCACGGCATAGTTCAGGCCTGTGGCGGGCACGAGGAGCGATGTCTCTGTGCGGCGTGTGGCTACCAGATTCTCAGCACGGCTGATATCCACGGGATAGTCCTGCGAGGCATAGACGTTGTAGAGCAGGTAGGGCGCTCCGCTGCGGTCTTCGGCGCCGCTCCAGCTCAGGCGGTTGCCGTCTATGGCGAGCTGCGTGGGAGCCGTCGGCGCTGGCTTGCCCTCCCACGTCATGGGCGGTATGAGAGCCGGCGTGTCGTCGAAGCGCTTGCCCAGGTCATAGACGCCCTTCACATTGTCGGTGAAGAACTTCGAACGGAAGTAGCAGTGTCCCATGCCCAGTTGGCGCACCACGCTCATCTCGCGTTCCACCATGTCGAGCGTCCATTTGCCTTCGCGAGGGTCAAGGAAGTAGATGCCTAAGCCCGGTACGACGGTGCGCCCGTAGGACTTCTCTTGCCAGTCCACGGCGAAGGGGTAGAAGTTGTCACCCTGGAAATACATCATGGGATAGAGCTGGTCCATCAGTCCGGTGCGCAGCCACTCCTGTGCGTCCTGACACACGGCGGTGCGGGCGTTCCATCCTCCTGAGCGATAGCGCGTGAGGTCGTCGTGTTTGCCCACGGGCGAGCACGACATCTTCACCCACGGCTTCTCCTGCTTCACGGCGTTGTGTATGGCCCGCACGATGGCGGTGATGTTACTACGGCCCTGTGCACGCGGCACGCGTATCTTCCATTGGTCAGGATAGCGGATGTAGTCGAGGTGGATGCCGTCCACGTCGTAGTTTCTCACTATCTCGCGGCAGACATTCGCCAGGTAGGCGGCCGTCTGCGGGTGCTCAGGGTTCATAAAGGCCTCGTCGCCGATGCGCTTCAGCAGCTCGGGACGCTTCTTGCGCAACTGCTGCGCCCCTATCTTGTTCCATTTTCCTATGGGCATGGTCACCACCCAGGCATGGCACTCCATGCCGCGGCGGTGGCACTCGTCGATGCAGAACTGCAAGGGGTCGTAGCTAGGCGCCTTGCCCGGCGTGCCCGAGAAACCACCCTCCCACGGCTCCAACTGTGAGGGATAGATGGTGGTGGCCCGCACGCGAGCCTGTACCAAAACCGTGTTGATGCCCGCCTGTTGCAGCTGGTCGAGGGTGCGTCTGAGGTCGCGCTGCTGTTGCTGCTGGTTGGTGGTGAGTGGCCAGTCGAGACCCATGACCACGGTGAGCCATACGGCGCGCACCTCGTGTTTAGGCCTCGGCGTGTCGTCCCAGGGCAGGGTGGGGGACACTTGGGCATTTGCGATGATGGCACCGAAGAATACCAGCAGGATATAGAGAAAATGCTTCATCTGTTTGTTCGTGAAATAGCAAATAACATACAAGGTCGATACTGGCCGAAAGCCATCGAGCATGTTCGAATTGCCGCGGTGCCCCCGTCCTTGTCGCCTTTCGGCTGCAAAGGTATGAATTTTTTTCCAATAAGACATGTTTTTACAGAAAAAAGTCCTTTACAGTTTTGGGCAAGACACTTCTTCGCTATTTGTGGTAGATGGGTAGCAGCCGCTACAGCGGCGGTAGCACTCCAATGAGGTGTGAGGCACTTCCTTCTCTTTTGCCTGTGGTGCTACGTACACTCCAACTATGCTGGCTGAAGTACTTTCTTTCAGAAACGACCGTTGCCTCATCCCGTAAAGAGATGAGGCAACGGCCGTATAGTCAGGGGAAGGGCTGTCACCAGTCTTCCTCCTCTTCCTCTTCGTCCCACACGTTGCGGCGCCGACGGGCAGCGGGGTCTTTCCCGCCGTCCTCATCCACGCCTCGCAGCCCTTGAAGTCACCTATCCGCACAGTATATAAGCGTGTTGAAGAATATCCATTACGAAATATGATTGTTTTGTTTTGTATTGTAATATTAGATTCTAAATAGAGGTAATGATGCAGTGTTTTGATAAGAATAATCCGGAGAGGTTTCACTTTGAAGGGAAAAAAGTCAATGAAATGTGATAAAAAGTGTAAAAATATTGCAAAAAAACACAGCTTGTTAATTTTGTTTTATAGAAAATGCCTAAATTTGCAAATCAAACTTTATAAAATCGTACAATTCTTATTAAATATAATTTATATGGGTGTTAGTAAAGATGTCATAAAGCAGTGTCTAATCAGTAAGCAGCGTGAAGTAGATGAGGCGGTAATAGTGCCTCGCCCCATTGACTTTGAGGAGAAAGGAAACTATGTGATAGTTGGTGTAAGACATGCTGGTAAGTCTTACCTGTTGTACCAGCGTGTGCGCCAACTGCAGGCTGCAGGAATGAGGTGGGACGAAATTCTGTTTGTAGACTTTGAGGATGAACGTTTGGCGGAATTTCAGACAGAGGACTTCAATAGTCTGCTGGAGGCTCATTTGGAATTGTATGGTAAAAAACCGGTGGTGTTTCTGGACGAGGTGCAGAACATTCCGCACTGGGATAAGTTCGTACGGAGGTTGACAGATGCGAAATACAGGGTGTATGTGACGGGCAGCAATGCAAAGATGCTGAGCAAGGAGGTGGCAACTACGTTGGGCGGACGGTTCTTTATCTATGATGCGTACCCATATTCATTCAAGGAATATCTGGCTGCGCAGCTGGTGGAGCTGAAAGAGCATTGGGAGTATGACACGATTCAGAGAAGTGAGGTGAAGCGACATCTGAACGAATACCTCTATTATGGCGGTCTGCCAGAGATACTGTCGTTTAAGAACAAGCGGGCTATGCTGTCGAGCCTGTATCAGAAGATATATCTGGGTGATATCTGTGCCCGAAACAACATCAAGAACGACAGGGTGCTGAACATCCTAATTAAGAAGATGGCGGAGAGCGTGAAGCAGCCACTATCGTTTAACCGACTGAGGAATGTGATCGTAGCAACGGGCTCGTCCATCAGCGTGCCCACTACGATAGACTATGCGGATTACGCATCTGACAGCTGGCTGATACTGCCCATGGAGAATGAGGTGGGGAAACTGACGGAGAAAGAAATGCAGAAGAAATATTATTTTGTTGATAATGGTTTGCTAAACCTGTTCTTGATGAACTCTGAGACGTCGCTGCTGGAAAACATGGTGGCGGTGGAGCTGTGCAGGCGGTTTGGCAAAAAGAATGTGTTTTTCCTGAACGCGGAGAAGGAGATTGACTTCATTGTGCCTGACGAGAAGCTGGCCATTCAAGTGTCGTATAGCATCAAGGAAGAGGCCACTTACAATAGGGAGGTGCCACCACTAGTGAAGTATGCCAAGGCGCACAAGGACTGGAAGTGCCTGCTGATTACGTATGATGAGGAGGGCACGGAAGATGGAATACCTGTAGTGCCCGTATGGAAGTGGCTGATGGATGTGTGACTTCTAGGGCTAAGAGAGGTCCTACGGCGGAATCATGGAAATAATGAATTAGGAATATTGGATTTATAAATGCCTTTTCCCCTCAGCCCACCCTACAAACGGTTTTCTCGGCCTCAGGATTCCATCGATGTCTTGAACCGCCCTTTCCCATTAGGGACTGGCTAATCGGTGCAAAGATACAAACAAATCTCCGAACCGCCAAGCGATTCGGAGATTATTTTTGGGATTGCACAAACTTGGATTATTCGTGTTCCGTGAGTGATATAGGCTGAAAACGTATTTTTGCTTGATTTATATTTGTCCGCGGCAGAGCCGAGCGGGCAGCAAGCCAGCAGAGCTGGAGCGTCACCAGTCTTCCTCCTCTTCCTCTTCGTCCCACACGTTGCGGCGGCGGCGCGAGGCAGGGTCTAAGGTTCCGTCGTCATCGACTCCCTTAAGGGATTTTCAGTTTCTTCCTTATTTGTCTTTTCTTTTTAGTGCAATGATATCCCAGTAGCCACGAAACCAGGCATTATATACATAGGGTTATCGTTTAGAGGGTTTCTGTTTAGATGTTGTTTTCTTTACCAATTCTATAATATATGCTAATGAACATCAAAAAGAAGAGTGCATTGACTATAATATAGTAAGGTAAACGCACACCAAAGGCTGCGAAACAAAAGTGACTTACCATGAACAGAAAAAAGAATAATGTGGACAATAGCCGCAGGTTGGTTTGTATACGTGATGAGGTGTGACTGATGCTCAACATGGGGATTAGCGTTCCTATGAAACATACTGCACTGCCCACTCCGCATAGGACATCGTTTTCTTCCCCCTCTGCTATATGAAATGCCAAATAGGCTAACAGCAAGCCAGCAATCGTGGCAATGCATGCAAAAAACAGATTCAATTTCATGGCTGTAGGTACTTTTTAACGGGTTGGTAATGGTGGTGGAGCCAAGGCTACTATCTTCAAGATAGCAGGAATGTTTTCTACGGTTTTCCATTCTGTCATGCCAGGCATCCATGCTAACGTGTCCTTGTTGACACGTTTTTGCATGATGAGTTGCGACATTTCACTATCGTTTAGGGGCCCAATGGGCTTGGAATCCAAAGCCACATAATAAATGTTTGGCATTGACTGTGCTGTGGATCTGATGGAGCCAGGGATGTCCATGTTGTGCATATACTGGTTCATCACACCAACCATCTGATTGGCTACGCCCATACCAAGGCCGAAGTCAACCAGACGGTCAATGGAAAAGAAACTATTGTCGTTCATATAATCACAGACGTTTATATTTTATTTGCTAATACAGCTTTAATCCATTTTTTGTAGAATTTACGTCCTTCTTCATTCTCGTCAAATCCGTTTTTCTTTATAGCATTTATGATACTTGATGCCGTCCAAAAATAAATCTTTCCCATTTGGAGATCGTAATCAACAGAATCTTGATCAGCTTCAAATGAAAATAGACGAACATTCTTTGGGTGTGTCCAAATAAACAAATCCCCCCACAGATACCACCAATGTTTCTTGTAGTAGTATGCATGCAAAATGTCGGAGATGTCGCCAACAAAAAATTTGTTCATCCCCTTTGGCTTTTCACGTTTAAACTCTTCTGGATATAAAATCCATAATTCCCCATTCCATACAAACTTTTTTTCTCCTATAGTGATTGATTTACGCTTTTTGGAGAATATCACTGTAATGAGGTGCCATATTCCTAATGTAACGATACTTAGTAGGACGCCTATCCATGATGAGTGGTAAGATTCGGAAAACTCTTCACCTTCAACTTGTCCTATTCTCTTCTCTCTTAACTCGTTTACTATTCTCTTAGCATCACCTGAACTGAATCTTCTTTTTGGAATAATGTTCTGCTCTCCATATATTATGAGCCTACGAGTAAAGCTATACCATGAGCCGGTAGATTGTACAAAATTTGTCTTTTCATACGGGAGGAACAAGTTGTCGTTGGTCTTGAATGTCTTTTGAGTAAAGCTTATGCCTTCGTCACCAAGACCTATTGTGGAAGATGTGAACCAAAGGGCAGGCTTGAATATTACGTTAAACGAGAATGCGTGTTTGAATGTTTTTTTACTAATCTCCCCTAATTTCGCTCCATTACTTAAAATATGATGCTTCAGATTCGCTACATCCTCACTATCAAGTTTGTTTATTCGCAAAGGATGATCAGAACCTGTTACAAGAATAGGTTTCTTCAATGGCAACAAACGATCCTCCGTATAGAAATATTTTATCTCCGGAATTTCCAAAGCCCAGAATGCTGAAGCACCATTCTTATAATATTCTACGACAAAGTCTTTGCCCGTCCATAGTTTATTATCTCTAAGCGATACGCTTGTCTCATCGAAGCATTTCACATGAGCCTCCTTGAAGGCGCTAATCAATGTATCCTTTTCTGGGGGACTGACAAAACCAAAATAATTGCTCAGGAAATGCCAATGGTCACCTCTTTCTTCTTTACATTTATCTTTTTCCACAGAGAGACCTAATTTGGTTTTTCCCATTCCAAACCACGTACTAAAGAAGTGGGCTGCCTCGATTTCATCTGGCGACAGCCTATGTACCTCTTTCCCGTTAATCTGCAAACTAATTCCAACTTCATTAACGACGATGGAATATTCCGGGAAAAAACCTATCCATTGAAAGGAACCGTTGAACGGCCATAAATGGAATTGTTTTGTTGAAAATTTTTTCTGTTCCATGATTGCTATTTATATGGATTAATTATCATTTACATGCTGGTAGGTGGTGGAGGAGGCATTGAGCCTGGAGGTGGTGGAGCAAACAGTCCTGCCAGTTCAGGCACATTCTTGGCAAAGTCCCAGTTGGCCATGCCTTGTTTCCATACATAGGTCTGTGGAGTCAGTTGCCCATTCTGTGCCATCTGTGTGAGTTGCTGCATATTAAAGGGACCTGCTTGTGAACCGTTTATGCTGACATGGAATGCCACTTGCGGCATGGGGGGAGGCGTGTTCATGGCGTTCTGCATCTGCTGACCCATGCCTTGCATCATACCAGCCATCTGCTGTCCCATGGCTCCGCCCATCATCATGCCTGTCATCATTCCTGCAGGATTCATGCCTCCACCGTGGCCACCCATATCCATGGTTCCCATCTGTCCGAGGCTTTGGGCACCAGTCTTCAGTACATTCGTTTGCTGGTCAAGGGCATGGGCACCCATGAAGTTCGTCTCTGTTTGCAAGCGCTGTGCTCGTTGTGCTTCTTCTCGTTGTATACGTAGAGTTTCTTCCATGTTCTGAGCATTGATACGCTGGGTGTCCTCCAGATTCTTGATGTTGATGTCGGTCTGAGCGTTGAGCGTCTTTGCAGTATTGCCAGCTGTCAGTTTTCGCAAGTCATCGTAATAGGGGCTCTCCTTGTCAATATCAAGTGCTCCTATGTCGAAGCCTTTTAAGTTGACACCGAAATCTTCTTCAAAACGGGGCTTCAAATAGCCTTGTACCTTTTCATTGATGGAAAGAATTTGTCGCTCCATCTGTACTACAGGGATGCCCATTTCTTGAGGTACATTCATCACCACCCCCTTCACGTACTTGGCCAGTGCATCTTTTATCTGCTTGTTGAACTGCTCATGGTCAAAATTGATGAGGCGGTTTAATTTGATGAAGCCCTTATAGTCAGTGATGTTGAAGGTGATAGTGCCTCTTACCGCCATCGGTACGCCGTGGTCGGGCAGGCGCGGGTCGAACACATCGAAATAAGGAACAGCGAAGCGCAATTGGTTGTTGCCGGCCAAATTGATGAAATATATCTCGGCTTGGAATGGTGAGTTACCACCAAAGGCCATTCCCACAATGCTGCTTAGCACGGGGAAGTTGGCAGTCTTAATGGTGTCATCATACGGGCCGACAATAAAGTCCTGCGTCGCTCCGTCTTTCTGTTTATACACAAAGACGGCCACCTCACCATCCTTAACACGGAGTGAACTGCCGTAGCGAATGCTGTTCTCACGGCTTGTAGAGTTGACATCCTGTCCTTCGGGACGCCACTTCCAGACAATATAGCTTTCTTCATCACAGCGGATGACGTTCATCATTCCACCGCTCTTTCCTCTACTAAAAAAAACCATACTATTTTGTCTCGTATAAATGTGATTGTATCGTTTTTATGTTCAAATCTTGCAAATATGTTTTAATACCTGCATTATGAATGTCTTGCAGTTTAGCATAATTTGCTTTTCTAAATGCGTCTTGGTAAGGATCTAATGGTTCCAACAAAACACGTGTTGTGAATGTTCTATAATCCACACCTTTAAAAGAGACTGTGTCATCTTTGTTTGAACTACTATCTAAAGCAAAAATACGTATTTCTTTTTCACCGGCAAATGCCTTTCGTTTGAAACTCATTATGTTTAGGAAATCTTCCAGATTGATGGTTTTTCCTGATTTCTTAATTGCTGTTATATCAGATAACAGCTTTTTCTTATCTTTCGAATAATCACAAACACAAATGTAAAAGTGAGTTTTAAGATTATTTTGTGATGCAATGTTTGAAAGGGTTTCAACCAACTTGAGAAAATCCACCTCTATCCTTATCAATTGCTCGTCACCAGTATATGCTTTCCATGCCCATTCCTCTCCAATGCTACCATTATAGGTTAAACATAGACATTTCAAATCTATCTCATTACCTAATTCGAGGAAAGCATTTTCAAAAGGATCTCTCCATAGTTTAGGCGACAAGAACGTCATACATTTTTGTTCTAATTCAGTATAAAGACGAGAAAATGGCATGAAGCGAAATAGTGTTAGGGGCCACTCTGGAGCTATCTCCAACTCATTATCCCCCATCACTTTGCGCACAGTCTTTGCGTCTTCTGAAAAGACGATCTTTTCTGAAACAAAGACCCCATTTTGTCTTTCTATGAATTTTTGCATAATTACGTTAGATAATGTTTATGCGCGCGAGATTAAAACATAAGGCCTCCTCCGATAGTAGTGACAGCAAAAATGATAACACCCAAGCAACCAAACTTGCGTTTCTTTTCAAAAAGAGGCTTGAACAGTGGATCTTCTGGGAACAACAATTTTGCTTTTAACAGACACTCCTCGTACTTTCCTTTAAATGCCTGCTGTAATGGACCATACGTGTTTTCATATTTAGACTTCATGCTAATAATGAATTCAAAAAGGTCTTCTTTGGTAGTGGGTACAGGGAACGATCTCACTGCATTTACTTTTTCACTATCATATGATACAGGTGGCAGGCCAAAAAACCAAGTTTGCTTGTTACTATATTTATCTTCTATCTTAGTCAATATGTCTGCCAACTTTTGAGCGGAGGAGTTAGCTTCCACACCGCGGAAAACGTAACCACACTCTGCACACTTTACTGCTCCTGCCTCAATCACAGCACCGCAGTTGGGACATTTAGTGACAACCCCTTGTTTTGCAGGACCTGTGGACTGTGCAGGCGCTGTCGCCTTAGAAGCAGCACTGCGCTGTTGTACTATCAGTCCGTCAACATAAACATCAAGCTCGTCAATGTCAATGCCTTCTGCTTCTGCTTTCTTATGAAGCACGGCACGTTCTTTCTCAGTAATCTCACCATCAGCTATCACCGATTGGATAAGTCTTTCAATTGTTTCTGAATACATAGTAATAATGGTTTTAATGTTTATAGGGTATGTAACGCAGTATAATTCGTCTGTCTCTAATAGCGGTGTGGGCCTCTCAGCATTCTTCTACTGGAAGGTCCTGGAATTACCTGTGATAAAAAAGAATGAAATCAGCCCACACCTATACGCTATGCCAATACCGCTGCCGCAGGGGGCAGGGGTACAGCTATTCGTCATAGGAGAAGCGCCTCTCAAACTTTGTTCCTTATCACTGAGGGTAAATTTTCCAGGTTTACCAGTGGAACGTTGCTTGCTGCTCCTCGCTTTGCGCCGCCAATTTATTACGACGGTGCAAAGATAAGCATTTTTTTTGAAACTTGCTCCATCGCGGGCTGATTTTTTTTATTTCGCGTACAAAGTTAATGAAAGAGGCGGAAGCATACAAATAAAAACTTGTCCATTTGCTTGTCCATTTTGTCCATTTTGAATGGACAAGTGGAGAACACCGATGAAATGGGCGATTTTTGGGGAAACAACATATCTCCATAAGTGAGGAGGGCGACGCCCTCAAAGCCTATTGCTTCATTGGCAAAGCATACACAAATCTCATCTTGGTAGTGTAGGAGTTGACGACTATCTGGCAAAGGAATTCTTCCTGCAACCCAAGAAATTATCATTTTTTGATAATTATTTTTTGATAATTGCGGCAAAAGCATTATCTTTGCACGAAAAAGTGAAATATATGATTGACAATCCTTTTGTAACAAATGGTTATGCCGGACCAGAGTACTTCTGCGACCGTGTGGACGAAACGGCGATGCTTACCAACCTCCTGACCAATGGTAATCATATTGCCCTGATGTCGCCGCGCCGCGTGGGTAAGACCGACTTGATAAAACACTGCTTCCAACAGACGGTTATTAAAGAGGATTATTATTGTTTCGTCATCGACATCTATGCCACTAACTCATTCCGAGACTTCGTCAGTATGTTCGGGAAATCCATACTCGATGCCTTGAAGCCCAAAGGCAGAAAGGTCTGGGAGGGCTTTCTGAATATGTTGCTGTCGATACGTTCTGAAATATCTTTCGACATCAACGGCAATCCCCAGTGGGGTTTGGGCGTAGGAGCGATGGTTCCACCGCAAACAACGCTCGACGAGATCTTCGCCTATCTGCGCACGGCAGAGAAGCACTGCTTCGTAGCTATTGACGAGTTTCAGCAGATTCTTTATTATCATGACAACCAGAATGTAGAGGCTGCGCTGCGTACTCAGATTCAGCAATGCCCGAATGCCAACTTCGTCTTTGCCGGTTCACAGCGCCACTTGATGAGCGAGATGTTCCTGTCGCCCTCACGCCCTTTCTACCAGTCGGTGGTGCCCATGAGTCTTGGAGCAATACCTCTGGACCGCTACTGGGCTTTCGCCGAACCGCAGTTTGCCAAGAATGGTGACAGGCGAATATCCTACGAAGTGGTGGCATCGGTCTACCAGCGTTTTGAGGGGATTACAGCCAACGTTCAGCGCATCATGAACATGCTCTACATGCTGACGCCAAAGGGCGAGACATGTACGCTTGAGATGATTGACAAGGCCATTGACACCTATCTGCAATTATCATCAGCCTATTACGGGGAACTGCTGCGCCAGATGCCAGAGAAGCAGCGCAACGTATTTTTGGCTATTGCTGCTGAAGGGCAGGTGAAAAATATCTCCGGCGGCAAGTTCGTCCACAAATACCATCTCCCCTCGCCCAGTTCCGTGGTTTCTGCCGTTAAAGGACTGCTGGAAAAGGATTTCATTACTCAGAACGACAATGTTTACAGCATCTACGACCGCTTCTTCCTGTTGTGGTTAGAGACCGGCATGTAGGTTAGTTCCTGTAGTTGTTCAGGAAGGAGATGTTGTCGAGGTCGCACTTGTCGGTGGCACGAACCCAGACAATCTTGGTGCTGTCGGAGAGTACGGGTGAGAAGCGATAGACACCGAGGAAGACAAACGAGGTGTCGACAAGGTTTTTCATGAAGACAATACGCATGTCGTTCTTTTCCATCACTGTGAAATAAGCTCCTTTTTGTGCTTGGCGCAACTTCTCCATGGCTTCAGCGTCTTCGTATTCAGATATCTTGGGCGTAAAATACTCTGTGATGGTGGGCATCAGACTGTCAGGATTGCCTTCGTTGTGATAATAGGGGTTCTGGTATTGTGGCGACCAAACGATGACATGCTCTTCGCCGGGCACAAACTGATAGTGGCGGCTCTCTGTGGCATCGATGCCAAACAGCGGCAGGAAGTCGTCGTAGGTGGCGAAGACCTGGCCTTTCTTCAAGATACGGTCGTTGTCAGCAGAAGTGTCGGACGCCGGGCGTAGCAAGAAAAACAGAAAAGCAACGGCGGCAAGAAGCCCTACTACAACCCACCCCCATAAGGAGGGAGAGTGCCCCATCCAAAGCCTTCTCCGCAGGGAGGGTGAGAGCCCTGCCCCTCCCCCGTAGAGAGGGGAGTTTTAGAGGGTGCTTCCTCGGTCGCGGTGTCTTCTTGCGGGCGAGGGTCTTTGTCTGTCTCAAGGCTGGCGCAGAAGGCATCGAAGTCGTCATAGTCTAAGAAACGAGCCAGTTGGTCGAGGGTATAGCGTCGCGGGGTGACGCTCTCTGAGAGATAGCCCCAGATGCGCTTCAGCGTAGTAGTGCTGATGCTGACGTGTGTCTTTTCGTAGATGCTATTGGAAAGGCTTTCGAAGTCCTTGTTCGTCTCCAAAGTCTTTCCAATGGTGCGTTCTATGGCTTTACGCAGTTGCTCGATTGCTTCTGTTTTACCCTCCATGATTATTGTGCTGGCAATGTCGGTGGCAAAGATACGAACAAAAAACTGAACCGCCAAGCGATTTGGAGATTATTTTGGTTTTTGCCAGCTGTTTATATCTCTGTCTGGCTACACCCCAAAAAAGTCCGAAGGCTTCGGACACTCTGTCCGAAGGCTTCGGACGCTCTGTCCGAAGGCTTCGGACTCTTCGTCCGAAGGCTTCGGACGAAAAGTCCGAAATGTAAAGAAAAATTACGGACTGTTTTAAAAGGACAAAACCGAAGGGGCGGCGAATGCATGCGGGCCTGTCGCAAGCACGGAATATGACCAGAGGCAAAGTTTGTCAGCGGTGATGTTGTTTCTGTCTGCGACGCTACACGAATATCCACAAATGAACACGCGCTCGGCTCTGCCGCTTGCTACCAAAGGGACGCAAGAATTTTTCAAAAATAATATTTATGAGACATTTATGGTCATTCATGATTATTTATGTAGCGCCGCAGGCATAGACTGTCATCGTCGTTTCTGTCTGCGACGCTACACGAATATCCACAAATGAACACGAATTTTTCATAAATATTATTTAGGCGAAATGATTATCCGCAATTATCCGATAGTGTGTACGTCCATATTGGAGCAAGCCGACTCCACCTGAGAATGTATCATGATAGATACAAACAAAGGCTTGCGGTAACTCAATTCTCCCCCTTGCAAAGGGGGAGTTAGAGGGGGATTTATCTGCGCAGAGTGAATCCCCCCCTGCCCCCCCTTTGCAAGGGGGGGAATGGGTTACTTTTGCGGCTGTACGTGTTTGTCTGATAATGAATGAGACAGAACTTGATAGCAAAGGCATCCATCTGCTACATGCGGATAATCATGATTATTTATGTAGCGCCGCAGGCAAAGTTTTCTGAGGAAATAAAACCTCGGCTTTAGCCGCTGTAGGCCATCGTAATTCTGTGGAATCTGTGGTAGAAAAGAACTTGGATGTGTTTTTTTCGTGGGAAACGTGCGTTATTTCAAATAAAGTTGTAACTTTGCAGTCGAATTGTGATTTTTATGGCAACAAATAAGAAAAGACAATGATTACATTCTCGCTGAGCCTTGTGGCTCTTGTTTTGGGGTATTTCCTCTATGGCCGTTTTGTGGAGCGCGTCTTCGGTCCTGACGACAGGCCGACGCCTGCTGTGGCCAAGGCCGACGGTGTAGACTTCATGGTGCTGCCCGGCTGGAAGATTTTCATGATTCAGTTTCTCAACATTGCCGGCACCGGCCCCATCTTCGGCGCCATCATGGGTGCTCAGTTCGGCCCGGCGGCCTATCTGTGGATAGTGCTGGGCTGCATCTTCGCCGGTGCTACGCACGACTACCTGAGCGGTATGCTCTCGGTGCGTCATGGCGGCATCAACCAGCCTGAGATTATCGGCCGCTACTTAGGTAAGAGCACCAAGCAGGTGATGCTGGTCTTTGCCGTGTTCCTGCTGATGATGGTGGGTGCGGTGTTTGTGTTCAGTCCTGCCACGCTGCTGCAGGGGCTGTGTGCGGAGCATGTGCCCTCGGTGAGCCTGCTGGGCGACAGCACGTTCTGGATCATTGTCATCTTCGCCTATTATCTCATCGCGACGATGATGCCCATAGACAAGATTATCGGCAAGGTCTATCCGCTGTTTGCTTTCTCGCTGCTTTTCATGGCAGTGGCGCTGCTGGTGATGCTTTTCGTCAAGCAGCCCGACATCCCTGAGGTGTGGGAGGGCCTCCCCGGCGCTGCGCTGACTGCCGATGCCGTCTTCCCCTGCCTGTTCATCACCATTGCCTGTGGTGCCATCAGCGGTTTCCATGCCACGCAGAGTCCTCTGATGGCCCGCTGCATGAAGAGTGAGCGTCAGGGACGTCCCATCTTCTACGGCGCCATGATTACTGAGGGCATCGTGGCACTGATCTGGGCCACGGTGGCCATGTATTTCTTCTACGACCAGCCCACGCCCGGCTATGAGACGATGGAGGGCGGCAAGGACATCATCAACCGGGCGCCGAGCATTGTGAGCATGATCTGCGACAACTGGCTGGGCCTCTTCGGCAGTATCCTCGCCATCCTGGGCGTGGTGGCAGCACCTATCACCAGCGGCGATACCGCCCTGCGCTCGTGCCGCCTCATCATTGCCGACTTCATCCATCTGGAGCAGCGCACCATCCGCAAGCGCCTCTACGTCTGCGTGCCGCTCTTTGCCGCTGTCATTGCCCTGCTCATCTGGCAAATCAGCGATGCCGGCGGCTTCAAGACCATCTGGAGCTGGTTTGGCTGGAGCAATCAGACGCTGTCGGTCTTCATGCTGTGGGCCATCACTGTTTACTTGGTGCAGCAGAAGAAACCTTACATCATCACCCTCATCCCTGCACTGTTTATGACCGTGGTGTGCACCACCTATCTCTTCTCCGTGCAGGTGTTTAAGCTTGAAGGCTCTGCCACTGCTGCCATTGCCGTTGCAGCGCTGATCATTTCCTCCTTATGGTTTATATGCTGGCATAAAAAATATCAACATCATTAAATAGCAAATCATTATGAAGAAATTGTTCCTTTCCCTGCTCTGCGCTGTCTGCACACTGTCAGTCAACGCACAGACTTACACCAACAAAACCTATCAGGACCGTCCGCCTTTCGGCGAGGGTAAGTTCTATCTGGCTACAGGCTTCTCGGGCCTCGACCTGCGCTTCAATGACCTGTCGAAATGGGATCTTGACATCTCGGCGAAGGCCGGCTATCTGTTTCAGGACAACTGGATGGTGCTGGCTCAGGCCGGCTATGACTGGCATCAGAAGGCCGACAACGCCTTGACGGCCGGCGCCGGACTGCGTTACTACATCGAGGAGAACGGGCTCTATGTCGGCTTGGGCGCCAACTATGTGCACAGGCACAACTACGACGACCTGATGCCAAACGTCAATTTGGGCTATGCCTTCTTCCTCAACCGCACCGTCACCATCGAGCCAGAGCTCTACTACAACCAGAGCTTGAAGAACCACGGCGACTACAGCGGCTTCGGCTTCCGCATCGGCTTCGGCATCTACTTTGAGTGAATGGAGAATTAAATGAAGTAAGCTCAGCTTTCGCAAGTTGGGGAGTAAAAGGAGTTAACCTACATTATTCATGGTTATTCAATTGTTTTTTTATAAAAACACGAATTATCAATAATTTATCACGAATTAGCCATTAATTATTTTTTATTTATGAAAGATTTGTGTTTAATTTATGGTCATTTGTGTGAAAAAGAAAGATAACAAAGGGAAAAGTCTATTGTCTTTAACTCCCTTAACTCCTTTAACTCCTTTAACTCCAAAAAGTTCTTCGCACGCGAAGCGGCAAGACCGAGCGGAGCGAATGCAAAACTTAAATGAAGTAAAAAATTATGCTTAGTACAGAAGAATTAGTTGACAGGCTTATTGACCTGTCGTTTGCCGAGGATATTGGCGACGGCGATCACACCACCCTGTGCTGTATTCCCGAGGACGCCATGGGCAAGAGCCATCTGCTCATCAAGGAAGACGGCATCCTGGCCGGTGTGGAGATAGCCAAGGAAGTGTTCCACCGCTTCGACCCCGACATGCAGGTGGAGGTGCTGATGGGCGATGGCACGAAGGTGAAGAAGGGCGACATCGCCATGATTGTCACCGGACGCGTGCGCTCGCTGCTGCAGACGGAGCGCCTCATGCTGAACATCATGCAGCGCATGAGCGGCATCGCCACGATGACCGCCCGCTACGTGGAGCGCCTTGAGGGCACCGGCACCCGTGTGCTCGACACCCGCAAGACCACGCCGGGTATGCGCATCCTGGAGAAACAGGCCGTGAAGATAGGCGGCGGCTGCAACCACCGCATCGGCCTCTTCGACATGATTCTGCTGAAGGACAACCACGTTGACTTCGCCGGAGGCATCACCAACGCCATCGACCGCTGCCACGCCTATCTGAAGGAGAAGGGCCTCGACCTGAAGATTGAGATTGAGGTGCGCAACTTCGACGAGCTGCAGCAGGTGCTCGACCGCGGCGGTGTGGACCGCATCATGCTCGACAATTTCTCCGTGCCCGACACGAAGAAGGCCGTCGACCTCATCGCCCACCGCTACGAGACGGAGTCGTCGGGTGGCATCACCTTCGACACCATCCGTCCCTATGCCGAGCAGGGCGTAGACTTCATCTCCGTCGGTGCTCTCACCCACAGCGTCAAGGGCCTCGACATGAGCTTCAAGGCCTGCTGACCTATGAGAAGAATCCTCTTTACAGTGCTGACAATGCTGTTGGCACTGATAACTGTGCCGGCGCAGCCCATACAGACCGAGGTACCCGTGCGCCCTGCGGGTCAGCGCGATGTGATAGGCCTGACGGTGCCGCCTATGAAGGTGGTGCGCGTAGGCTTCATCGGTCTGGGCATGCGCGGCCCCGGTGCCGTGGAGCGCTTCAGCCAGATAGACGGCACCGACGTGAAGGGCCTCTGCGACGTGGAGGCCGACCGCGTGGAGGCGTGCCAGAAGCTGTTGGAGAAGCACGGCCGGCCACGCGCCACCGCCTACAGCGGCTCGACGGAGGCCTATAAGAAGATGTGCGAAAGGGATGACATCGACCTCATCTACATCGCCACCGACTGGGTGCACCACGTGCCGCTGGCCCTCTATGCCATGGAGCACGGCAAGAACGTGGCCATCGAGGTGCCCGCCGCCACCACTCTGGAGGAGATATGGCAGCTCATCAACGCTTCCGAGCGCACACGCAAGCACTGCATGATGCTCGAGAACTGCGTCTACGACTTCTTTGAACTCTCGGCCCTGAACATGGCGCAGCAGGGGCTCTTCGGCGAGGTGATACACGTGGAGGGCTCTTATCTGCACAACCTCGACGACTTCTGGGGCTACTACTGGAAAAACTGGCGCCTCGACTTCAACGCCAAGGTTCGCGGTGACGTCTATCCCACGCATGGCATCGGCCCCGACTGTCAGGTGCTCAACATCCATCGCGGAGACCGCATGGACTATCTCGTGGCCATGGACACGAAGCCGGTGAACGGCCCGAAGGTGGTGAAGAAGGTGACGGGACAGGACTGTACCGACTTTCAGAACGGCGACCAGACATCGACGCTCATACGCACCGTCAAGGGTAAGACCATGCTCATACAGCACGACGTCCTCACGCCACGGCCTTACAGCCGCATGTTCCAGATAGTAGGCTCCGACGGCTACGCCAGCAAGTATCCCGTCAACCAACTGCTCTTCCGTCAAGGGCAGCTCAACAGCGGTGACGTGCCCGACCATGAGAACCTCAACGCCCACTCGGCTCTGCCCAGAGACGTCTGTCAGCAGATGCTGCACAAGTATTTGCCGTCCTTCGTCAAGGAGCTGGAAGAGACGGCCAAGAGGGTAGGGGGGCATGGCGGCATGGACTTCATCATGGACTATCGGCTCATCTATTGCCTGCAGAACGGCCTGCCCTTAGACATGGACGTCTATGACATGGCAGAGTGGTGCTGCGTGGGCGAGCTGTCGCGCATCTCCATGGACCACGGCTCAGCACCCGTGGCCATCCCCGACTTCACCCGAGGAGCCTGGAACAAGGTCGACGGATTCCGCTATGCTTTTGTGAAGGGGAAGTAAAAGGGGAAGTGACAAACACGTGCTGCCGCAAAAGTATCTTATTCCCCCCCTTGGAAAGGGGGGGGCAGGGGGGGATGAAACTTTGCGCAGATGAATCCCCCTCTAACTCCCCCTTTGCAAGGGGGAGAATGGAGTTACCGCAAGCCTTGCTTGTAGCTGTCATGAGACATTCTTATGAGAATCGGTTTGCTTCTATATTGGCGTGCACACTATCGGGTAATTGCGGATAAACACTAAAGGGAGTTATTGAAAGGAAGTTATTAAAAGGAAGTAAAAGGGGAAGTAAAAATGGAAGGAAAAGGGGAAGCCGCGAGCCATTTTTGTATGGAGGGGACCGTGGCTGATGTTCGTCCTTTGGGCAACGGACTTATCAACGACACCTACCTGGTGCAGACGGCTGAGGCCAATGCCCCGGACTATGTGCTGCAACGCATCAACCATGCCGTCTTCACCGATGTGGAACTGCTGCAGCGCAACATCGAGGCCGTCACTGCTCACCTGCGACGCAAACTTGAGGCCGAAGGTGCCGATGACATCCGGCGCCGCGTGTTGCAGTTTGTGAAGACACCCGAGGGGAAGACCTACTACTGCGACGGTCAGCGCTATTGGCGCATGTCCGTTTTTATTCCCGACTCGATGACGTTAAGCGAGGTCACGCCTGCCACCGCCTATGATGCCGGCCGCGCCTTCGGGCACTTTGAGCAACAGCTGACCGACCTGCCTGAGGCGCTGGGTGAGACCATCCCCGACTTCCACAACATGGAGCTGCGCCTCCAGCAGTTGCGCGATGCCGTCGGCCGTGATGCCGCAGGCCGAAAGACCGGGGTGGGCGAGGAGCTGGCGCTCATTGACCAGTATGCCGACGAGATGTGCCAGGCAGAGCAGCTCCACCGACAGGGACTCTTGCCCAAGCGCATCTGCCACTGCGACACGAAGTTGAACAACATGCTCTTCGACCGTCAGGGCCATGTGCTCTGTGTCATCGACCTCGACACCGTCATGCCCGCATTCGTCTTCTCCGACTATGGCGACTTCCTGCGCACTGCGGCCAACACCGTGGCAGAGGATGACCCACAGCTTGACCGCATTGACTTCCGCTTCGACATCTTCGAGGCCTTCACCCGAGGCTATCTGCAGTCTGCCCGTTCCTTCCTCACCGACGTAGAGACCAGCCATCTGCCCTTTGCCGTCGCTCTCTTCCCCATGATGCAGGCTGTGCGTTTCCTTACCGACTATCTCAACGGCGATGTCTATTACAAGACCGCCTATCCCGACCATAATCTTGTGCGCACACGCAACCAGCTGCGCTACTTCCAGTGCGTCAAAGCACATCAACGCGACATGGCTGAGGTCATCAGCACCTGCCTCCATTCATCTTACTAACTATTCTTTGACGTTTATGAAGATTTTCGGCGTTGGAATGAACTATCTCCGGCACACTGAGGAGCTGGACGGGCGTAGCTACCGTCCGCAGGAGCCTGTGATATTTTTGAAGCCTGACTCGGCACTGCTGAAGGACGGCAAGCCGTTTTTTGTGCCGGCTTGGGCGCAGCGGTTTGACTACGAGGCTGAGCTGGTGGTTCGCATCTGCCGGTTGGGGAAGGGCATCCCTGTGCGCTTTGCCCACCGCTATTGGGATGCTGTGACGGTGGGCATCGACTTTACGGCCCGTGACGTGCAGGAGCGTGCCAGGCATGAGGGGATGCCGTGGAGCATCTGCAAGGGTTTTGACGCCAGTGCCGCGTTAGGTGCTTTTGTGCCTCTCACCGCTTGCGGCTCGCCTCTGCTGTTCCGGCTGGAAAAAAACGGACAGACGGTGCAGCAGGGTGACAGCAGAGAGATGCTGTTCAGCGTGGATGAAATCATCAGCTATCTGTCGCGTTTTTTCACCCTGCGCACAGGTGACTTAATCTATACCGGTACCCCCGCAGGGGTGGGGCCTGTTCAGCCCGGCGACCATCTGCAGGGGTATTTGGGAGAGAACTGTGTCCTGGATTTCTATTGCCGCTGATTCCTGCAACGATACAGCAGGTTGGTAGAACAGCCCCGACTTTACGCGTTGCGCGCGTTGGTCTGACTATGCTAATAAAGTTGATGAGATGTTAGGAAGGTTCGCCTGCAAGTGACGGACCTTTGCATCTTTTCATGGGTCTTTTTTTTCGGTATATATTGGTAAACCAGATATTATGTATAAAGAACTCTACAGCCTCTTTTAGGGCACTGAGGTCATTTTTGATAGTCGAGAACACGAGATAGCTGGTCAATAGCCTGATTAATCTGCTCAAAAGTGGCTTTAACCCTATTGCGTTCATTGTATGACGTAAATTCCATCGCGTTCTATGTCGTTAAGAAGGTATGGATTCATGTGTGGATGCATGTGGACAACATCAACTGGACACTGGAGAAGCTGCTCCAAATAACGCTTCAGACGAACAACCATATAAATATTAGGAGCCATCTCAACGCAGACGTCTACATCGCTATTCTCATGTTGTTCGCCACGGGAAACAGAGCCGAAAAGACGCAGTGAATGTATGCCGAAATCAGAGCGAAGTTCGTCGGCATGTGTTTGAATTAGCTTAATACATTCATTGGTTGTTTTCATCGAATGAATTCATTTGTCGTCGGCAAAGATAGATAAAAAAAAACAAACCGCCAAAGGAATCGGGAATTATTTTAGTTGTTCCAGATTGTGCTGGGCCTGCGGCAGGTTGTGCTGAGCGGCCAGCTCGAACCAATAGCGGGCTGAGTCGGTGTCGGCTCTGACGCCCTGCCCATCCTTATACATCACGCCGAGGTTGTTTTGCGCCGCAGAAAGCCCTTGTTCAGCTGCCTTCCTGTACCAAACAGCCGCTTCCTCATATTGCCCTTTCTTGTCGTACTCTAATGCCCTCTTCAGCTGTTCTTGTGGGTTCTCCTCCTGTGCTACTGCCAGCACTGCCTCGACCTTCTTGTCTGAAGGCGATGTGCAGGCCAGCAGGAGCCCAAGTGTCAAAGGCAATAGTTTGTGCATCGTATTACCGTTGTTTCAGCACCTTTTGCGTATAGACGCCACGGTCGGTACAGACCTGGACGTGATAGACGCCGGCGGGCAGTTGCCCTGTGAAGACGCCTTCGCCCTGACGCAGGTGCTGCCGCTGCAGCCGCTTCATGCCTCTCATGTCGTAGACCGTCAACTGGCGAATCTCGCTGAAGCTGCCTTTCACGAACATCTGCTCGCCCAAGGGTAGCGGCGTGATGACGATGCGCTCGCGTTCGTCGGCGTTGCTGGCCAGCACCTCGCCGATGCTTACCTCCTCGGGGCGTTCCTCGAAGGTGAGCAGCCATGTCTCGGCGGCTCCCTGCGACTCACAGATGAAGTGCAGGCGCTTCTCGTGGACGGGATCTTTGCCGTCGCGCAGCGTTACCGGTGTCTGCCATACGTTGTCGACAGGAATCGAGGCGCCGTCGCGTCGGCGGATGATGGAGGCCAGCTGCAGCTGTCCGTTGGTGGGGTCGGCCAGCGAGCCGTAGTTCCAGCCCGTCGTCGAGGGCGAGATGTTGAGCAGATAGGCGTTCTGCCCCAGACTGCTGGCGGTGGCACCGTTAGCCCTGAGCACACTCTTCTGCGTGCCGTCGGTGAAGTACACCTCGTCGGGCTGGTCGTCAACATCGATGACGTCGTTCACCAGGAAGCCGCGTCCCGTGGCATCGGTGTTCAGCCAGTCGGGCGGCGTGAAACCGTGGATGAGCTCGTGGATGGTCACCTTGTCGAGCAGCGAGAGGTCTTCGTTGCCGTAGCTCGTCACGTGGGTGGCCTTCACGTCGTAGTCGATGAAATGTCCCATCAGCGTGCTGGTGAGCCACCACTGTGCGTAGGCCTGCGACTTGGCAGGAATGGTGCCGAAGTCGTTGGCGATGGTCTCGCCAAAGCTCAGCACTGCAGGCTGGCCGTTCACCTGCGAACTGATGAGCTGGAAGTCTATGAGCAGGCCCTTCTCATTCTCGGTGATGACGGGCTGCTGTGTCGTCATACGTACATTAGTGGCATCACCATAGCCCTTGTTGTCGATGATGAGTGCAAACTCGGCAGGCACTATCGGCTCCACCTCCTCGGTCAGCGGGTCGTCACCCAGCAAGTCGCGCTGCATGAAGTAGGTCAGGTCGAGCTCGGGCGAAGGCTTCACGGTGAGGACTACGGGATAAAGGTCGCGCGTTACCTCCAATTCGGTGAAGGGATCGATGTAGGTGACTGTCCCGCCAAAACTGTATTGAGCAGGTTCTTCGGGTGCAGCATACTTCGTAGGAATGAAGAGTATGGTGGCCGTGCCTGTTTCTTGGGCATCCAGTGTCCATCCGCTGGTCAAGTCGAGCGCTCCACTGAATCCGTTCAGGCTTTCGGCATTGATCTGGAACTCATGCGCTGTTGCCACCTGCCCCTGCATGTCGCGCACCAGCAGGTTCAGCCGTAGGTCCTTCATGGCAGTGTCTTCGTGGCCGTTGAAAATCTTCAGCTTACCGCGGAAGGCCTGGCGTGTCATGGTCATGGTCTGCTCAATGCTCAACGAGAGAGTAGCGCAGACCGATGAGGATGCCATTTCTTCGAAGTGCTGTTGATAATCTTTATAGGCACTGTCGAAATAGTCAGTCATAGTGGCGAACCCTTGTGCTTTTGCTTCTTCTCCAGCAGAGGTAAAGGCTTCAAATTGTGATTGAATATCGCTAAGGGTAGGCATGTCTTCTCCTCTTCCCGTCATATAGTTGGCGTAATGGCGGGCCTGCTCCAATGTGACTGATTCAGGCTTTCTGCCCAATAGTTCCTCATCTGAAAGAGTGGAATTCTCAGGCAGTTGGCGAATCCATTTCATGAATTCCAGTTTCTGCTCATCCATTTCGTTAAACCACATTTTGTCGCCAAAAGCGATGGCAATAAGGCTGTCGATGGCTTGCAGCTGGCTAATATACGACCTGCCAATCTTCTCGAATTCTTCCATCCAGTCATGCCTCTTGGCTTTTCTGCGCGAATGTTGCCCATCGTTGCCATTGCCAGCAATGTCAGTAGAATCGCAGGGCTCTATTATCTCATAGACATCATAGATAATATTGACAACCCCGGCATATTCTCCAAGGGCTTCTTCCAGATGGTCCTCTTCCACTTTATCCAGGATGTTGTCGTTGATGTCTTTGATGACATAGATCAGTTTTGGATCTTCTCCTTCCTGAAAAGCTTCTATAGCTTTGCTTAGCGCTTCGTCGAATTTTCCAATCCAAGTGTACTCCAAGCCTTTGGCAATCAGTTTTTCCATTTTCTGCGCATCGCAGGGGTCGCAGATGTCGATGGTCTTAGTGACTTCGCCAATGATGCCATCACCGCCTCCACCTCCGCCAGGGCCACCTCCAGGAGAGCCGGGACCGCCACCACCGGAGAGTCCACCTAACAGGTGCATGACAAACTGTGCCGTGGCACTATAGGCGCAGGCTTTCATGGCCAGTCGCTGGGCTGCTTTGTTGTGCTTCAGACTATCACCACATTCATGGTCGTAGGCGGCTTCCATGGCTTTCATGCAGTGGCCATAGGTGTCTATCATGTCGTGAGTGGCATCTTCGACAATGTTTTTCATTCGGGCAGAGTTTGTCTGAGAAGTGTCGCCGATGCGAGTGATTCGTACCGGGATAGTCACCGAGTCATGGGGCAGAAGGGTAAAGCCCTCGTTCATACCCAGCGACTCGAAGTGCCATTCCTCATCGTCTTCAGGCAACAGCGGAATGACGTTCTCTGCTTTTATTAACCCCAGATTGGTCAGCTTCATGTCGATGAGTACGGCATCACCCACGGCCATGTTGTCGCCGTCAATTTTTTCGGGAATGTCGATTCTAACTACTGGCATGGGCACGTTGGTTTCATACTGCGCGGTAGTGACAATGTGGTATTCGTCTTCTACTTCTGTCTCTTCCACTTCCCACGAGATGGTGATGGGCTGATATCCGATGTTGACGACGACGCGTTCGGTAGAAGCAGGGTTGACGAAGACGTAGTTGGCGTAATTATCATGTTTGTCGGCGCTGACCTCCAAGCGATAATATCCCTCGGTAAGCTCGGTGGTGAAAGTACCGTCAGCCCCCGTTGTTCCTTGTGCCAGCACCTCGCCGCTGGTGGGATGCTTCACCACTACGGTGGCATTCTCCACATGGGGTGCCTCGGCGGTATTGTAGGTGTACTCGTCGCAGACATCCACCTGCAAGAAGCCTTTCTCTTCCGAGACGAGCGTCATGCTGAAGGGGATGACGATGCCCTGGCCATTGGGGCAGTTCACGCCAATGGAACCCGTCATGGGAACGTTCAGTTGCATGCGCTCTAAGGGAGTGAAGCGCAGTGCGATGGTGGCACTCTCTCCCTGTTTCAGCGAGGGCGTGCTGCTGACAAGGCTGAATCCTTCTGGCATGGCCAGTCTCAGTGATCCTGTTTCGCCACGTCCTTGGTTGGTGATTTGCAGGGGAATGTCGCGTGTGGTTCCCTTGGTGACGGTCATCTGCAGGCTTTCCACGTTGCAAGCCAACTGTGCCTCGGCGGGACGGCAATAATAGTAGAGTGGCAAGTCGAGCTGTGCCCCTTCGGCAGATGTGACGCGTATTGTCAGATGCTCCCACTCCCTTGTGCTGCTGGCCACACTGCCATTCAGCGTATAGGCCAGTTTAACGTGCTCACCCCCGTTGATGATGTTTGGAATCTGGAATGCCGCTGTGCATCCTTCCGGGGCAGAGAGCACTTCAGCCTTCAGCCCTGACAGCTGCAGCGTGCCGGGATTGACCAGCTCCACTTCGCCAGTATAGGGCTCACCGCATGTCACCTCGCATGTGAGGTAACGGCTGTCGGCCCGTTGCAGACCATAGACATTGAACGAGGCTTGTTCGTCGCTGCTGCCTTCGTCGGGATAGCAGGCACCCACGCTGAAGTGGCCGGCCTGTAGCGGATAGAGCTGCCACTCGGTGCTGAAACGTCCATTGCCATCGGCCTTTACACGTTGTACCTGTCGCATGCCCTCGTTGATGATGTAGACGTCAACGTCGGCCTCGCTGATGTTGCGGCCTGACAGTTGCCCGCTGATGATGACCTTGTCGCCTTGGCTGTAGGCAGTCTTGTCGGTGCTGACTTCTGTGCGGAATGACGAGAGTGAGCGCACCATCAAATCAGCCGAAGTGTTGTTGGTGTAAGACAGCTCTTTTATCTTGTTGCCTTCGTTTGCTACTGCGTAGTAATAGTTTTCGCCTACGGTGTTGGGGAGAACCATCTCTTTTGACAGTGTTTGCTGTCCCCCTGCCGCAAGTGCCCCCGCTGTATAGAGGCGAGCCACGGGAGCGTCGCTGCCACGCCTGTAGACAAACACGGGTGTGGCGTCGCGCAAGTCCGCAACACCGTTGTTTGCTACAACCACGCTAACCGTCACGCTGCTTCCTGTCTCGGCCTCTGAAGGATTGGCCGAGAGGCTCATGATGCGTGCGTCGGGCAGCGTCTGGTCGGTTACGAACAGCCAGCATGTGCCGCTGCTGTAGCCGTCGGCTTCGGCCATGAAGACGATGGTCTGTGAGTCGTCTGGCGTGTCGTTGGCTGCAGGCGTAACCTCTACGTAGGCGGTTTGCTGACCGGCTGCAATTGTGATGTTGTGGTTGTAGGTGAGGATGTCGTCATGATCGCTACTCAGGTGGACGGTGAGGGGCAGGGCTGTCGATGTGTTGCGTGTCAGAACCAGCCGGGTGGTCACTCCTTCACGCATGGTTCCTTCGGTGGATGTCAGCGTCAAGGCAGGCCCGTCATCGTCGAAGACTTGTAGCTGAGCCTGCACGTGGCCGGCAGCCTGGCCACTGGCACTGCAGCTGCACGACGACAGCCAAACCGCAGCAGTGACCGTATAGGTGCGGTCGCCTTCTGCCTGGCTGTTGTCAACAGGACCCAGATTGAAATGTATTTCTTCTACGCCTTTTGGCAGTGTCAGCTCGGTCTGGGAGAAGAAGATGTTTCCGTTTGAGTCGTCGCTCAGCCTTACGTTAATCTTCTTGTCGATATTGGTGGTGCGTCGAAGCGTACCCGTGATGCTGACAGGCCCGTCGCTTTCTTTCACTTTCGATGGTGTGAGGGACAGTTGCAGTACCGGCAGGTCATTGTCTTTCAGTATGACGATGGCTTCTGCAGGATCGTAGCCGTAGGCGAAAGCCTTGAAGGCGCATGATGTGTCAGTGTCGGGCAGATCGTCATCAACAACTTTCACATCGACGGTGGCCTGCGTCTCGCCTGCGGGAATGATGACATTGGCGGGCAAATGGAAACGCTTAGGCAGTTCGCTGCTGAGGCTGACGTTGAGTTGCTGTGTGACGGATTGCCCCAGCGTGACCGTCAGCTGGAAGGTGTCGCCCTCGGTGACTTCAGCAGTAGAGGCGGTGAGGCGCAGTGGGGGCAGCTCGTCATCGCGGACGGTGAGGGTGGCCTGTTGAGCATCGTAGCCGTTGCCGGAGACTTGGAAGGTAAAGACGGAGTCGTCGTCGCAGACGGCGTTGTTGGCCAGGTTGAGGTAGAAGTAGGCGGCAGCCTGCTCGCGTGGTATGGTGACGGTGGCCGGCACGCTGAGGCGGTCGTCGCCCTGCAGCTTGCTGAGGTCGAAGGTCTCTGATGCCGTCCAGTTGCCGCTGCGTGAGAGCTGGCAGCGCACGGTGGTGGCGTCGCCCTCCTGCAGTGTCGTCTGAGGAACGTCGAGAAGAAGTCGTTTGCCTACGGTGAGCGGTGTGCCGCTGGTCTGTGCACTGTTGTTGGCCAGGAAGTCGGCGGCTTCGCCAGCACCTACCGATGGAATGATGGTCACCCCCAGGTCAACGGCTCCGTCGATGCCGGGCAGCAGGGGCAAACTGACGGTGGCGCTGCGGTTGACGGTGGCTCCGGGCTGCAGTGCCTCGGTCTCGTAGTACGTGCTGCCGATGTTCACTTTCCGCCCGTTGGGCGCGATGAGGTAAATGCGCTCCGTCCATCCGCCATGGCCTGGCAGGGTGCCCAGGTTCTCCACCTTCCACGTGAGGTGGATGGCGTCCTGCGGCATGACGTTGCCGTTGGTGGTGGCCACGTCGCTGACGGCATAGTCGGGGCTGTCGGGCCGTTCATTCTCGTCGCGGACTATTTTCACCTGTCCGCTGCGTGTGCCGATATTGTCCTGTGTGCCGTCGGCCTTGAAGACCACGCCGTTGGCGAGTGCAATGGTGAACACGTTGCCGATGGTGGCGGTGTCGGGCACGTGGACGGGGATGCTGAGCACCTTGCCTTCCACGCCCTGTATGCTCTCCGTTCCGCTGACGGTGAAGTGGTAGCTACCGCCTTGCAGCGCCTCCACTTGCAGCGCTTGCTTGGCAGCCCTGTCGCTGAGGGTCGCGGCGTTGACATCGGCGGTGAAGCCCTGTGGGAAGGTGACGTCGACAGCGAAGCCCGTCACGCTGTTGCCGCGGTTCTGCAGGTAGAGGGGATAGACCAGCGTGTGACCTGCCTTGGTTCCCTCGCGCAAACCATATATGTTATACAGGTCGCCTTGGGGCTCTCCCGGCTCGCTGGGGTTGTCGGGCGAAAAGCTGTAGTCGTAGTTCACCACCAGCGTCACGTCCTTGTCGGGCATGGTGAAGGTGAAGCCTTTCGATGCCGAGATGATGCTGCCATCCTGCGTCCAGTTGCGGAACGAGTAGTGCTGGCTGGAGTTGTAGGCCTCGATGTAGACCTGCTCGCCGACGGCGATGTCGTTGTCGCGGTTCAGGTTAAACCATCCCACGTCGGCAGGGTTTGTCTGCAGGTAGAGATGGCGCTTGATGCTGGCCTGCCCAGGCTCGTCAGGGGTCTGTGGGGCGTACTTGAAGCGTGCCACGAGGGTGATGTTGCGCGCGGGCATGGTGTAGGTCAGGTTGCTGTTGGTGCTGAGCACGGCTCCCTGCTCGTCCTCCCACTGCACGAAGCTGAAGTCGCTGTGGCTGTAGGCATAGAGGTAGACTTCCTCGCCGGCGGCGTGCATGGTCTGCGCGCTCACGTTGTAGTAGCCGCCTGTGGCGGGCACGGCCTTCAGCGTCAGCCGCCAGGGGTGCGTGCCCGGCTCGTCGGGGTTCTCGGGATTGAATTGTGCCCACGCGGCTGGACTGACAGTCAGCAACAGCACGGCGAGCAAATATTGTAGGTGTTTCATGCTGTTTCGCGTTTGGGGGTTATTTCACCAGATATTTCTTGCCTTGTTTCACGCTGATGGTGGGGCGCTGGGTGCTGGATGCTGCAGACTGCCGACGGCCCTGCAGGTCGTAGGCGGGAGCGTCGTCCTCAGCCTGTCCGGCTATGGCGTTCACTTTAGTGGTGTTGCCGATGGTGAGGCTGAAGCGTTGGCTGGTGGTGACAGGCTCGTCGGTGGTGAAGATGTAGTCCTGCTGGCTCAGGTCAACGGTCTGGCCGGTCAGGGCATCGTGGAGCAGGAGCATGCCGTTGCCTCGGCTGAGGCTGATGGTATAGATGCCGGGAGCCGCAGCGCTGAAGCCCAGAGCCACGGCGTCGGCCTCGGTGAGCGGGCGCTCGTTGATGGCCAGCTGGTTGCCCTCCTTGTCGAGGGTGAAGAACTGCAGCGTGCTCTCGGTGCTGATGAACTTGGTGGCATCGCATTGCGGCTCGTAGGCGACAGATGCCTGCTGATTGGCCACCACGCGCGTCAGGTCGCTGCGGGTGCCGTCGGTGAGCACGATGTCGAAGAGCCTGCGGCTGTCGCTCTCAGCACTGCGGGCAGCATCGGGGCGCGCTGCCTCGGCGGTGAACAGGCGTCCCTCCTTGGGGAAGAGAATCTGGCTCAGGCTGGCTGGCTTCTGCACGAAGAAGGCCTCCATGGGCCGGAGCACATAACCATCGTCGACGGGCGAGTAGGCGCGGTAGGTCCAGTTGTCGTAGTCCCACACGGTGATGGGAGCAGCCAGCTCCATGCTGTAGGTGTCGTAGTAGCAAGGGTAGGGGTTGCCCACGAAGTTCCAGCTGGCATCGGCGGCATTGGCGGCAGTAAAGGCCTTCAGCGGCGTGGCCATGTCGTCGCTGACCAGTGCCGGAGCCTTGCCAGTGGCTGTGGCAGGCATGGTGATCCATCCCTCTCGGTCGGTCTGCAGGATGTAGCCCTGCCCGGCATGTAGCGTGTTGTCCGTCAGGTCCTGCCAGCTGCCTTGCGGGCCGTTGCCGGCGCGGTTCTGGCCGTTGTAGTAGCGGAAGACGAACGATGCCTCGGCGTTGTCGTGCACCACGTCGGCCACGTTCACGTCGGTCAGCGGCGTGATGAAGTACCAGCGGTGGTCGTAGGCAAAGAAACGGGTGCTGATGTGGTCGGCAGTCATGGCGGGCGTGTTGTTCAGCAGCTGGCCGAAGAGGTTGTAGGGACGGTTGACGGTGAAGGTGAGCGTGCCAACCTCGAAGGGGGCGTTGCCACCCACGGTGAGGCGGGCATCCTCGCCCAGCAGCACGTCGACCTTGTTGGCGGGACGGCGGTTGTTGGTCAGTGTCAGCGAGCCGCCGATGTTCAGGAACGAGGACTCTGCGCCGCCCACGATGGTGCCGAACTCGTGCCAGTAGTCATCGAGCTTGTAGTCAACGAGGGAGAAAGCGGGAACTATCAGTGTCACCTTGCTGCGGTCGAGTCCGTAGAAGGGGTCGCTGTAGATCAATGGCGGGGTGGCTGAGTGGCAGGTGACGGTCTCCAAGGCAGTACAATTCGAGAAACAAGAATTATAACCGTAACGACTATTATAGGAATCCCATATTCTTGGGGTTGCTGGCAGTTCCAAGGTCTTCAGACTCTTGCAATTGTCAAAAGCATCCGGAGCTAAGGTCGTTAAGTTCATAGGCAGCACCACGCTTTCGAGGCCACTTTCATAGAACGCGCCTGTGCCGATGCTGGTCAGCGTTTGCGGGAAATCAATGCTCTTGAGGGCATACGTGCAATAGAAACTGTATTGACCGATACTCTCCAAGGCTGGTGGCAGAACTACTGAGGTCAGCGACTGGCAATTGTAAAAAGTAGATTCTTCTATTTTCGTAATGCCTGCAGGCAGGTTGATGGCTTTTAGGTTTGTGCATTCGTAGAAAGCATGGTTTCCTATGCTCTTTAGTGCGGAGCCGGCGGCAATCTCAACGTTCATGAGCCGCTGATATGTAGTATTATACTGGGAGAAAGCATAACGCCCGATGCTGGTCACGGTAGCTGGAATACTGATGCTGCCGATATTTGTGCGATAAAAGGCATACTCGCCGATGGTCTTTAGCCCTTGAGGAAGCTGGACGAAAAAGAAATTGCTGCGGTCGCGGAATTGCTCGTTGGGCACCTCGCTGGCCGTTGCCTGGCTGAGGTCTGCTCCTACGAGATTAGCCATGTTCTTCAGCGTGTTCCAGTCGTCGCTGTTCATGGCACCCTTCACGCGGATGAACTCCACGTCGCTGAGCATCTCCACTTGGTAGAGCACCTCTTGGCCCAGCGTGCCAGGGGAAGCCAGTTCCACCTCAATCCATGGGGTATCCGAACCGTAGATGCCAAAGTCAGCGAAAGCCTCGCCGCCCCCTGAGTCTCTTACCTTCACGGCCAGCACATTGTCACCCGTATGAAGCAACTCTTTCGGGATATATATCGTCCTGTAGTCAGGAGCGATGAGACATTCATAATTCTTGTACACTCGTATGCCGTTAAGGTAGACCTCGCAGCCGTCGTCGTGGCTCACATAAGCCACATACAGTTCGCTGTTGAGACTGCTTACATTGAAATGGCGGCGCAGGAAGTAGGCTAAATAGTTGTCTCCCCAGTCAGTGACGTAGTAGGGCAGGCCGTTGGCGGTGCTGATGGGGCCGCTGATGGTTTGCCACTCCGACTCGTCATAGTCGGTGGCATACCAGTTGGACGGATCCCAGTAGTTGTAATGCTGTTTGTGATACTTTGCCTGCCAGGGCTGCTGGCTCATTTGCCCGAAGGGGCACAAGGCCGTGCTGGCCTGCATGGACACGCATCCTAAAAAGACGAGGATGGCAGCGGCGATGCCGCGAAGAAAAGAGTTGTTCATAGATATTGGATTTTGATTGTTCTATATTTGGTGCAAAGTTAACATGTTTTTTCTTTACAGCAAAGCGTTCTCTGTTTTTTTTTATTTGCAAATTCTTGCGTCCCCATTCCCACTAACGCACCTACCCGTAGCCTTTCGGTAGCAAGCGGCAAAGCTTTTTCCGCATCCTGCTGTTGTAAAGATTTTCGACCTGTACGGATGGAATGATGACATAGTTACGGCGCTATTTAGGTCAGTTATGTTCCGCTAAGCGGACTTTAAAAAAAACCAATAAAAACCAATAAAAACAAGAAAAACAATGGCAATGATATAGCAGTTGACCCTTTGCAGAAAGGATTTATGCGCAGCCATCCCCTCTTGAACCCTGCCCTTACGGGGAGGGGCAGGGGTGGGGTCTGTAATGTCAGTAATGTTCTTTGCTGCCAC
>JAEEGF010065353.1_pt1 | contig 39904 bp, 30 predicted proteins | sample 9134171 | NCBI WGS metagenome assembly JAEEGF01 (sample SAMN16246542, study PRJNA631951) | gut metagenome | biome: gut microbiome; feature: rumen; material: AP-attached | host: Bos | place: Iran: Karaj | collected 2018-10 | reverse complement strand
TACCTGCGGCCACGTTGTGGGCAGCTGGCGCATGCCTATCTCGTTGCCGTAATACAGGAAGGGCACACCGGGCATGGTGAACCCGAAGGCGTAGATCATCTCCAGCTCCTTGTCGCTACGCTTGTTGGCCAGGCGGGCATTGTCGTGATTGCCCAGGGGCAGACTGATGTAGCCCTTGCCGATGGTTTTCTGATACTGGTCCATGTAGCTCTCGAGGAAGGCACGGATGTCGCCTTTGCCTTCGGCATCGAAATAGCTGTGGCCCTCGCTCACGCCGTTCAGGATGCGCCAGCTCTCCTTCTGGAACAGGTCGTTGTAGCCCTTGAACCAGTGGAAGAAATCCACATGGAAGCAGTTGTCGAGGGCGTCGGAGGGGTACGACCACTCGGCCACCATGAAGCCCTGGGGGTATTCCTTCTCCAGCAGCTGACGGATCTCGCGCCAGAAGAGCTTCGTTTCGTTCTCGTTGGTGTTGAAGAACTGCTCGTTGCCGCGCGTCCGACGGGTCTTGACGAGCGCGCCCGCCATATCGGCACGGAATCCGTCGCAGCCCATATCCATCCAGAATCGCAGCACCTTCTTCAGATCCTCGCGCATGGCCAGCACATCGGGATGATTGGTGGGCAACTGCCATTTCTGGTTGGGGTCGGGATTGGCGAATCCGAAGTTGAGCGCCGGCTGGCACCAGTAGAAATTACGCATGAACTGACCGTTTCGCTCACCGTAGCCCTTCACAAACTGTCCGGCAAACTCGAATGGGGGGTCCACCCAGTTGGTCTCGGTCCAGATATAGTAGTTGGAGTATTTGTTTTTAGCCTGTTTCTGCGAGGCGATGAACCAGGGGTGGTCGATGGCGGTGTAGCTGATCACATAGTCGAAGATCACATGCATGCCCCGCTTGTGGGCCTCGGCAAAGAGCTGGCGGGCATCGTCGTTGGTGCCGTAGCGCGGTGCTATCCGGTAGTAGTCGCGGATGTCGTAGCCGGCATCGTGGAAGGGGGAGTCGAAGAAGGGGTTGAACCAGATGGCATCCACGCCCAGGCTCTTCACATAGTCGAGCTTGCTGATGATACCCTTCAGGTCGCCTATACCGTCGCCGTCGGAGTCGCAGAAGGTCTGCGGATAGATCTGATAGAACACCGCGTTGCGCGCCCATTCGGGCATCTGGGGAATCTCGTACTTTCCAGTGATGGCCTGCGCCTGCATACACAGTGCCCCCATGACGGCCATCATGGTAAGAATCATTTTCTTCATGTAGGTGAATGCTTAGGAGTGTGAATGTTTATAATTTCCGCACAAATATACGAATAATTTCGAAACGTGGTACCGTTGGAGTGTATAAAAAATACAAAAAGGTATGAAAATAAAAAAATGGTGATGATTATTTGGGTTGTTGATGGATTTATACTATCTTTGCAGCTGTAAATATTTCGATGATTTAAAACCCAATGCTTATGAAACTACTTTCAACCACCGCTTTGTGGGTATTAGGATGTATGAACAGCCTGGCCCAGAATACCGCAGGAGATAATATCCTGCCCTTTGTGTATCACGGACATATCTATCTGCAGACCACCATCAATGACCATGTACATGCCAATACGCTCTTTGACACGGGGGCTTCCAACATGTTTGGCATTGATAGTGTGGCGCTGGCTCAGTCGGACTGGCGACCGCAGAAAGTGGGGAAGGCCAGAGCTGGTGGCGCTGCCGGATCTACTATGGTGAGAGTGATAGCCGATGGCACCAAGGTGCAGATGGGCTCGATGGTGCAGCGGTATCAGATAGTGCCTGTCTTTAAGCTGCGCGACATCGTGGATCGCCACGTGGATGCTATCTGGGGTATCAAGGATATATCTGAATATGCCCTCGAAATAAATTTTGAGAAGCGTTATCTGAAGCAGTACACCCACACGAAACTGTGTACCGATGGGTATCAGCAGATGCCTATCAGGTTCAAGAACAATCAGATTATGCTGCAGGCAGAGGTGCAGGTGGGCGGCAAGAAGATGAAAGGATGGTATCTGATGGATACGGGTAGCGGCGGTTCGGTGAGTTTCACCTCCAAGGCGGTGAAGGATAATGGGCTTGACCGGATAGCAGGGAAGCGCTATATGGTGGATATGGTCCAGGCCGGCATCGGTGATAAGGCGATGGAGACCTTGGTAGAGATGATGAGCGACCACATACAGATAGGTAGCGACACCATGCACTATGCGGCTATTGACTATGTTCCTGAAGGGGTAGGAGCAATGGGCGACCGACCCTATATGGGAATTATCGGTAATGATGTGTGGGATAAGTTCAACATGATTATCGACGCCAAGAACCAACTGCTGTATCTGCGCCGTTATCAGCCCGACAAGCCTGAAGGTAAAACCTACGGCTATGGTTGGCGCAACCGTACCGACATCAGTCGTGGGTGGGTGGTTTCCAGCATGTACCGCTCGAGCGAAGCCCAGCAGGCGGGGGTAGAGATAGGTGATACCATTACCACCATCAATGGACGGGATGTGAAGGATTACTCCTGGGACGAGGAGTATGAACTGCGACGCGCTCCCCGCCACGAACTAGATATCGTGACGCCACAGGGAAGGAAGAAACACGTGGTGCTCGAAGCCAAAGAATATTGGTAAAGCTGCTGTATCGGGGGGGCTATTCATATCGCAAGCGATAATCTGTTAATTCTTCTTAAAGTGTTGACTAAATCGTCTGCGATATGAAATATTATTTGTACCTTTGCGACGTTTTCAAGGTGACAACATCACAAAAACAATGATATATATACTCAAATGATTTACGGAAAGACAAAAGGTACAGATTTCGAAAAGCTATGCGACAGTGCAGCAAAGGCCGAGGCGCAGGGCGTCATGGTGTATTATGCGCTGGCTCGCATGGCTCGTGAGCAGGGCTATCCCGAGGAGGTTTCAGAAACGTTTATCGAGATGGCCAACCAGGAGGCGGTGCATGCCGGTTTCTATGCCACGCTGATGGGTAAGTATGACTGTGATATCTGGAAGATTGCCGAGAACTTTGCCAAAGGCGAGTTCAACGGCGAGCAGCAGGTGAACCAGTTTGCCCAGGCATTCCGGGCTGCCGGACTGGACGAGGCTGCCACCGAGATGGAAGTGTTTGCCCAGCAGGAGCGCCATCACGGCGAAACACTGACCGCGCTGATCAACAAGTACAGGAAGTAATATTTAAAGTCCATATTTAGAATGAGTTAGGGGCTTGTCATTATAGTAATGGCGAGCCCCCTTTTTATTTACAAGCTATTTTCGCTTTCTGGTAACAACCCGGTGCTTGGGTGCCGACTTGGGCGCTTTCTTCACAGCGGGCGGGGCAGGGAGGTCCTTGGTCACGGTGGCCTTCAGAATGCGGATATCCTCCAAGGGCCGATCGTTCTTGTCGGTGGCTACCTGCTGGATGGCGTCGACCACATCGAGTCCCTCTACAATCTCGCCAAACACGGTGTACTGACCGTCCAGATGGGGCGTGCCACCAATGGTTTTATACACCTGGCGCATCTCGGGTGTGAGCTTTACCTCACCTTGGGTTACCGAGTCGAGCTTATGCTGGATATAATCCAGGCGGCGATCGTCGCACACCTTGCCCCACACCATATAGAACTGACTGGCACCCGAACGGCGCTCGGGATTCTTGGCATCGCCTTCGCGGGCAGCAGCCACCACACCACGACGGTGGAAGATCTTGGGCAACCGGAACTCGGCCTCGGTGGTATAGTCGTAATCGCCGTTGCCCAACAGCTGTCCAGGTTGGGTATGCTTGCTGAAAATGTCGCCCGTCTGGATCATGAAGTCCTTGATGACCCGATGGAACAGCAGCGAGTCGTAAGAGCCCATCTTGGTGAGCTTCAGGAAGTTGTCGCGGTGCTGCGGCGTCTCGTCGTACAGGGCGATACGGATGTTGCCCTTGGTGGTTTCAAAAAGTACCTCGGTGGTGGAGGTCTGCGCGCTCAGCTGGCTCCAAGCCAGCCCCAAAGCGCATGCTAAAATGGAAATTCGTTTCATATTGAATGGTTTTTGGCTGTAAAAGTAACAAAAAGTAATGAAATGAGCGAAAATAATGCGAATATTTTTGCATTTTACGTATAATTACTTATCTTTGCAGCTGTTTTTATGGAAGACTATGACAACAGATAAACTTTAAAGATAAAAGTAATGAAAACAACAAAAATGATTTTGGCAGCAGGGCTCCTGATGACGGGGCTGAGTGTGCATGCCGAAGAAGAACCGCTGTGGATGCGGTACACGGCCATCTCGCCTGATGGCAAAACGATTGCCTTTTCGTATAAGGGCGATGTCTATACGGTAGCTGCTACAGGCGGAAAGGCCCGACAGCTGACCACCAATGTGGCTTATGATACCTGTCCGGTGTGGAGCCCAGATGGCAGCAAACTGGCTTTCGCATCGAGTCGAGAGGGGAGTATGGATGTATATGTGATGGATGCGCAGGGCAGCGAGCCTGTGCGACTGACCACCAACAGCACCAACGAGATGCCGATGGTGTGGAAGGACAACGACCACGTGCTGTTCTCGGCAGCCTGGATGCCTTCGGCACAGTCGATACTCTTCCCAGGGCAGAGTCAGGTCTATGAGGTGAGCATCAAGGGCGGGCGCCCACGGATGTTCTCTACGCTGCCGATGGAGGATATCAGTTTTGCCAAGGACGGTCGCTACCTGTATCACGATTACAAGGGCTACGAGGACCCCTTCCGCAAGCACCATCAGAGTCCTATCTGTCGCGACATCTGGCTGGTGAACAACGGGCAGTACACCCGACTCACCGATTTTAAGGGCGAGGATCGCACACCACGCTGGGCCGACGCCACCTCATATTATTATACGAGTGAGGAAGACGGAACGTTCAACGTGTATCGCCGCAATATCGACGGGACAGGCAAAAAACAGCTCTCGCACCACAAGATGAACCCTGTGCGCTACCTCTCGGTGAGCGGTGAGGGCACGCTCTGCTACAGTCAGAACGGCGAGATATACACCCTGCGTGAGGGGGCTGAGCCACAGAAGGTGAAGGTGACGATCTCGGGTGACCGTCAGGACAAAGACCTGATTCGTCAGCTGCGTTCAAGCGGTGTCACCGAAATCAGTCTCTCGCCCGAGGGCAAGGAGGTGGCTTTCATCCTGCGTGGTGACATCTTTGTTACTTCGGTAGAGTATAGAACCACCAAACAGATTACCAATACCCCGCAGCAGGAGCGCAGTGTGAACTTCAGTCCCGACGGCCGCAGTCTGGTGTACTGCGCTGAGCGTGGTGGCGTGTGGCAGATTTATCAGACCAAGTTGAAACTCAAGAATGAGAAGCTCTTCACCTATGCCACCGCGCTGGAAGAGGAACGACTCACCCATAGCGACGAAACCTCGCTGCAGCCTGCGTACAGTCCCGACGGTAAGGAGGTGGCTTACTTCAAGAACCGTTCGGAGCTGTGTGTCATCAATCTGAAAACAGGCGCAGAGCGCACCGTGCTCGATGGAAAGTATAACTTCTCATACAGCGATGGCGACATCTGGTTTGAGTGGAGCCCTGATAGCAAGTGGCTGTTGGCCAGCTATATCGGTACTGGTGGTTGGAATAGCAGCGACATCGCGCTGGTGAATGCCAGCGGCAATGGCGAGGTGCACAATCTCACAGAGAGTGGTTACAATGAAGGAGCGGCCCGTTGGGCACTTGGTGGAAAGGCCATGCTCTTCGAGAGCGATCGTGCCGGCTATCGCAGTCATGGTAGCTGGGGCGCAGAGAGTGACTATTATGTGATGTTCTTCGATGTGGATGCCTACGACCGCTTTACCATGAGTAAGGAGGACAAGGAACAGTTGGAAGAGGCAGAGAAGGAGGCTAAGAAAGATGAGAAGAAGGATGATAAGGATGCCAAGAAGAAGAAAAACAGCAAGAAGACTGCCGACAAGCCCAAAGCAGAAAAGCGGTTGGTCTTCGACTTGGACAACTGTCGCGACCGCATCGTGCGTGTCACAGATAATTCGGGCCATATGGGCGATGCCATCCTGAAGGGCGACACCCTGTATTATCAAGCCTCATACGAAGGTGGCAACGACCTGTGGGTGCACTATATCCGAGAAGATAAGACCCAACTGCTGATGAAGGGCGTAGGTCGCGGACGTATGTATGCTGATAAGAAATACAACAACCTGTTCCTGGCCACACGCGGTGGTATCAAACAGCTGGAGCTGGGCAAGAAATCTACTAAGAACATTGATTTCGAGACGGTGTTCAACTATCGTCCCTATGAGGAGCGCGCCTACCTGTTCGACCATATCTGGCGCCAGGTGAAGGATAAGTTCTATGTAGAGAATCTGCACAACGTGGATTGGGAGGGCTATCGCGAGAACTATCGTCGGTTCCTGCCATATATCAACAACGAATACGACTTCAGGGATATGCTGAGTGAGATGCTGGGCGAGTTGAATGCCTCGCATACCGGTGCGCGCTATTATCCTAACGGTGCTACACTGAGTACTGCCTCGCTGGGTGTGTTTGTCGATCAGAACTACGAGGGCGACGGCCTCCGTATTGAGGAGGTTATCAAGCGTTCACCATTGGCTCAGAAGAAGACTGGTGTGGTGGCAGGTTGCGTGATTGAGGCTATCGATGGCATCACCATCAAGGCTGGCGACGACTACTTCCCATTATTGGATGGAAAGGCTGGAAAACCTGTTCGTTTGACGATCCTGAATCCTCAGACAGGCAAACGTAACGATGTGACTATCAAGGCTATCAGTCGTGGCGTTTTAAGTGATTTGTTGTACAAGCGTTGGGTGGACCGTCAGCGCGAGATGACCGATAGTCTCTCGGGTGGTCAGTTGGCTTATGTGCATGTGAAAGCGATGGATAGTCCGAGTTTCCGCACCGTTTATCGTGAACTGCTGAGCGATAAGAACCGCAACCGTGTGGCGGCTGTGGTGGATGAGCGCCATAATGGTGGCGGCTGGCTGCACGATGACCTGTGCACGCTGCTGAGCGGCAAGAAGTATCAGGAGTTTGTGCCTCATGGCAAATATGTGGGCTCCGATCCCTATAACAAATGGCTGAAACCATCGTGCGTGCTGATTTGTGAGGACGACTACAGTAATGGACACGGTTTCCCATGGGTGTATAAGGAACTGAAGATTGGTCAATTGATTGGTACGCCTGTGGCTGGTACGATGACTGCCGTGTGGTGGGAGACACTGCAGAACGGCATGATATTCGGTATTCCTCAGGTGGGCTGTCGCGACATGCGTGGCGTGTTTGGCGAGAACACCACACTCTATCCGGATGTGGAGGTGTATAACACGCCAGAAGACTATATCAACGGCCGCGACCGTCAGTTAGAGCGTGCCGTACAGGAAATGCTGCGTTAAAAATACTTGGTGATGCGGGCGTTGTCGAAATTATTCATCTCGTTGATCATGCGTACAGCAGAGTCGATGATGGGAAAGGCGCAGAGAGCACCAGTCCCTTCGCCCAGGCGCAAGCCCAGCTGGAGCAGGGCTTTTGCGCCCATAGCATTGAGCATGCGCTGGTGTCCGCTCTCATCACCACAGTGTGTAAAAATCATATAGTCCTTGGCTGCTGGATAGAGCTGGATAGCTGCCAGCGCACAGGCTGTCATAATAAAGCCGTCGATGAGTATCACCAGATGCTTCTCGGCGGCTTTCAGCATGGCACCAATAGCAGCCGTCATCTCGAATCCGCCAAAGTAACTGAGAACGGAGAGCGGAGAAGTGAGAGGTGCGTGCTCGCACAAGAACTTTGCTACAGCTTGATTCAGAATGTCGTATTTGTGTTGGATACCAGGTGTGTTGAGACCAGCCCCTGCACCGATACATGCTTTCAGGGGAATACCTGTAAACAGGTGCATCCAGATACTGGATGGTGAGGTGTTGGCAATACCCATCTCACCGATGCAGAGCACGCGGCAGCCTTCTGCTATGCAGTCGTCTACCAGGTCGCTGCCAGTCTGTATGGCTTGGTCGAACTCTGCCTCACTCATTGCTGGCTCATAGAGGAAGTTCTTCGTGCCCCAGGCAATCTTGCGGTCTATGATACCTGGGGTGTGCGACAGATCATAGTCCACACCCACATCCACGATACGGAGTTTAAATCCATGCTGCCGACAGAACATGTTCACGCCGCCACCACCGTGGGTGAAGTTCATCATCTGCTGCCACGTCACTTCGCGGGGCGACACGCTCACCCCTTCGCGCTCTATACCGTGATCACCACCTAACAGCAGATGGCAGGGGTGGGCGAGACTAGGCTCCAGCGTCTGCTGTATCAGACATATCTGTAAGGCCAGTTCTTCCAGTCTGCCCAGTGAGCCTTTGGGTTTGTTCAGATTGTCTATCTTTGCCTGTATCGCTGGGATGATGGTCTTGTCTGTGGGGTGTATATCGAATATTTTCATGTCTATTTGATTTTGACGGGGATGCCCGAGACCATGAGGATCACTTCATCGGCCTTTTGGGCTATATACTGGTTCATCCATCCCTGCAGGTCGGTAAAACGGCGCTGCAACGGGTTGGTGCTCACCCCGCCTAAGCCTATCTCGTTGGTCACGAAGATATAGGTGGCGTCGTGCTGGGTGAAGGCATCGAATTCTGTTTTTGCTTGTTCAAGTAAGTCGTTAATGTCGCTATCCTGATTGGTTGTTATCCAATTGGTTAGCCATAATGTGATGCAGTCTATGACGATGGTGCGACCGCTGAGGTTATGGCGTGACAGATAGCGCTCTTCCTCGATGTTTGTCCATTCTGGACCACGTCGTTCCTGGTGCTTCTTGACCCTTTCACGGAACTCGTCGTCCCAGATATGGGCGGTAGCCAGATAGACAGGGTTCTCACTAAGCAACAGCGCCAATGCCTCGGCTTTGCTACTCTTACCCGAGCGCTGACCGCCTGTGATGAGTATGATCTTCTTCATTGCGTACAAACCACTAAATAAACTGTTAACTCCACCAACAGACAGACAGCCCCACAGCAGTCGCCTGTGTAGCCGCGGATCTTACGCCAGATGAGCAGGTAGAGGAAATACATTACCAAGGCGGGGATAAAGATGATGAGATCCCAGCGTATGCCGGTGTACCACAGATAGAGTGCCATTGGCAGCAGACCTTGGATGGCCAGACTGACACCTGCCTGCCAACTCATCTTACGGTACACGGTTTTGTTCTTGGCCTCTTCCTCGCTGCGGGCATAGGGCATCATGCTTACCAGCTGTGCGGTCACCATCTTGGCGTATGGGTCGGCAGCCAGGATGGTGAGTGCCGCCAACTCTACCGGCATGGCCAGTAGGGCGGCTGCCAATAGCAGCTCATAGAGGATAAGGCCTATGACACCATAGGTCCCGATATGTGAGTCCTTCATGATGGCGAGAATGCGTTCGCGGTTGTTGCCACCACCACCAAAGCCATCGAGGAAGTCAGCCAGTCCATCTTCGTGCAGGGCACCGGTGATGAGCAGGCGTACGATGATGGCCAGTAATACAGCGAGGCTGTAAGGCAGGTACCAACTGGCCACATACAAAGTGGCTGCCATTGCGCCGCCCGTTATCCATCCTGCCAGTGGCCAGTGTTCCACGACGGTGGCATAACACGCCTTTGGAGGTTGGTGTAGGCGCCAGAACGGCAGACGCGTGAAAAATATCAGCGCTGCCCAAATGCGGTCGTACCATCGTGTCTGATCAATATTTATCTGCATATAATTTGGTTTTGAGGGCAAAGTTACGAAAACTTTTTGTACTTTTGCACACACGAAACCAATAAAATGATAAAAATGAGAAAAATCGTCTGGTTGATAGCGATAGCGGCTTTCATCATGGGTTGTAAAGGCAAAGGAGATGCTCAACATACTCAGCAAGCTGCTGCTGATTCAACTGCTACTATCACGGTGAAGTATGCTACTGGCTTTAGTGTGCGGGACTCTGCTGGTTTGCGATTGGTGGATATCGGTAAGAAATATCATTTTGCTCTGACCCATACAGAGGTCGACGTCCCTGCAGGCTACACGCAGATAATGGTGCCTGTAACCCGTACCATCTGTATGACAGCGTTGCAACTGTCTAATTTCACCATCCTTAATGCGCATGATGTGGTGAAGGGTATCACAGGTACCAAGAACCTCTATAATCAGGATATCCTGCAACGTGTCAAGGCTGGCAAGATAGTTAAGATAGGTATGGAGGGCAACTTCGATACCGAGGTTGTGCTGGCTGCCAATCCCCAGATCATCCTCATCTCACCATCCAAACGTGGTGGTTATGACGCGATAAAAGAAACAGGTATCACCCTGGTGCCTCACTTAGGCTATAAAGAGCTCGACCCACTGGGACAGGCTGAATGGATTAAGTTTGTGGGCATGCTGATAGGTAAGGAGAAAGAGGCCAACGAGGTGTTTGCAGGCATTGAGAAGCGTTATAACGCGCTGAAGGAGAAGGCCCAGCATGTGGACAAACGCCCTACGGTGTTGAGTGGTGAGATGCACTACGGGCACTGGCATGCGGTTGGCGGCAAGAACTATCTGGCACAGATCTTCCGTGATGCAGGTGCCAACTATGTGATTAACGACGAGGAGACCAGTGGTGAGGATCTGGAGTTTGAGAAGATGTATGCGTTGGCCGCTGACGCTGATTACTGGCGTATCCTGAATAGCTATCCGGGCGTGTTCTCCTACGAGGCGCTGAAAGCCTCGGAGCCACGCAATGAACTCTTTAAGGCCTTCAAGGAGAAGAAGGTGATCTATTGTAACATGAAGCAGAGGGCTTATTATGAGATTTCACCCGTGATGCCCGATGTGCTGTTGAAGGATTTTGTGGCTATCTTCCATCCGGAACTGGTGGAGCCTGATTACCAACCAACGTTTTATAGTCTGTTGAAGTGAAGACATCGAAATTCATCGCGCTTTTGGTCGGTATCGGTATCTTGATGATCGTGAACCTGTTGTTGGGATCGGTTAAGATTCCGGTAGATGCTGTCTGTCAGATTCTGCTGGGTGATGAGTCCAACGAGATATGGACTAATATCATTTGGAAGTCCCGTCTGCCACAGGTGCTGACCGCGATTGTGGCTGGTGCAGGGCTGGCTGTGAGTGGTCTGCAGATGCAGACGGTGTTTCGTAATCCTTTGGCTGGACCATCCGTGCTGGGTATCAGCAATGGCTCCGCATTAGGCGTTGCCTTTGTCGTGCTCTTGTCGGGTAGGATAGGTGGTGTGGCGTTGAGTCGTCTGGGTTATCTGGGTGATGCGGCCATGAGTGTGGCTGCCATCGTGGGTGCGCTGGCGGTGATGCTACTCATCGTCTGGATCTCGCAGAGGGTGAAAGGTAACGTTACGTTACTGATCATTGGTGTGATGATTGGTTATCTGGCCAATGCCATCATTGGTGTGCTGAAGTTCCTCTCGCCCGAAGAGGACGTAAAGGCATTTGTGGTTTGGGGCTTGGGCTCGTTCTCTCGTGTGTCGGGCGATGAGATGATACTCTTTGTTGTCATCATGTGCCTGTTGTTGCCCTTGGCCTGTCTGCTGGTGAAATCGATGAACCTACTGCTTTTAGGCGATAGATATGCTGCCAATCTGGGACTGAACATCAAGCGTGCCCGACTGCTGGTGATTTTAAGCTCTGGTGTGCTGGTGGCTATCGTAACGGCTTATTGTGGACCGATTATGTTTATCGGACTGGCAGTGCCGCATCTGGCGCGTGCCCTCTTCAGCAGTAGCGATCACCGGGTGCTGATGCCTGCCACCATGCTCTGTGGTGCTGCCTTGGCTTTGGTGTGTAACCTGATAGCCCGCATGCCCGGCTTTGAGGGGGCGCTGCCTGTTAACTCTGTGACGGCGCTTGTTGGAGCGCCTGTGATTGCGGTAGTATTGTTCCGTCGTCGCCAATTAGAAGAATAGTCAGCTCACCATGGGGCAGCAAAGGCTTGCAATGAGCTGCACAATGGTTGATGACGACCTGGGCAAAATCGTTTAGTTTATTCTTTGGTAGCATTTCCCATAGCTCACGTGCCAGTGTGATATGGCTGATATCTATGTGGATGTCTGCCTCATGAAGCATCCCGCTGATGAATGGTTTATCCATTGTGGCCTTTTTGCTATGTGTGTCTAGGTGGCCCGCCGCCAGTTTCACGGCTTTGCCTATCATCACCCCCAGGGTGATATGAGGCAGATGGAGGTCATGGGCTATCTTGAGGGTCTCACCAATAAAGTTGCCGTATTCCACAAAAGCCTGTTGTGGCAGCGTGGGATAGAGGGCTTTTACAAACCGCTCGCTCTTGCCGCCGCTGTTGATCACCACGCGGTCTGTACCAGAGGCTTTGGCTACCGTCATACATTTACGGATGCTGTCAATGAATGCAGTCTCGCTGAACGGCTTCACGATTCCCGACACGCCAATGATGCTGATGCCGCCTTCGATGCCCAGTCGCGGGTTGAAGGTACGTTTGGCTATCTCTGCACCTCGTGGTACGCTGATAGTGACACGTACGTCTGCCTGGATATTGTGGCGTATCATCTCTCGTGGTGCCTTGTTGATGGCCGCTTCGCCTGGCGGATAATCGAAACCTGGCAGGGTAAAACGGCCCACGCCTTCGCCACCAATAATCCCGAAAGGCCCTCTTTCTATGGTTGCCCGTATCTCGATGCCATCCGTCACATCGGGGTCGTCGCCAGCTGCTTTGATGCAAGCGGCATAGGTTTCACCATAGCTCACTGCCACTAGAATGGTCTCCCCGTCAGGTAGTATCACAGGCACCTCAGCGGGTGTCTCACCTGTCAGCAGTCGGGTTGTGGCAGCCACGGCGGCAGCTGTCGCACAGGTGCCTGTCGTCAGACCGCTATGCAGCGGAAAGAATTCAGGTAGCTGTTTCTCAATCGCTCTGCGTAGTCCGTGAGGACCGTTAACGATTTGAAAGATGGCAGGTGTCTCTGGACGCTTCAGTACCAAGATCCGCATGCCTTTAGCTTTGGCTGCGTTCACCTTCTCTTGAAAACCGCCAGACAGACCACTCTCTTTCAAAAGGATGGCGTCTGCTTCCACAGGTATAGCCTTGGGATCTTCGAAATAACAGAGCTGTTCTGGGGTGGCCCCTTGCTTCAGGGCTAATGCGATGGATGATGTCCTATTGAGAATGCGATAAAAGACCTTTACCCCTGCAGCTTCTAAAGGTTTCAGCTTGCTGATGCTCTGTACACCGGTTGTTGCCAGCAGAGCATGCATGTCGCGAGGTATCTGGCTATAGTCATCGATCCATGTTATCTCAGGATCACGCTCAGGATAGATTCGTTCATAACGGATGGTAGGTATATGCAGTGATGCCGAGACCAGAGCGATGGTATGGTGTAGCTGCGAGGCAAACGGGTGGGCTGCATCTATGATGAGATGTATGTCATGTTCACGACAGAACGTCTGCATCGCCTCTGCATCGAGTGCTCCGTCTATCCGTTGGCCATGATGCAGCGTGATGTCCTGTTCCCCTGTCTTCGTACTATAGAAGTAAGGCGAGCCCGCCTCTTCCAGCACTTCCACAGCCTTGCGTCCTTCTGTTGTTCCACCGAATGCCAGTATCATGCTTCGCCTTTACGGAATAAATGAGTGAAGTGTTTCGAATAGAGTTCCGACAGCCCTTTGCGGTTATCGATGGCTTCTCCTACCACGAGCATCGTGGTGAGTGTCAGGTTGTTGTCATGAACGATCTGCGCCAAATCTTTGAGTTGACCGCGATAGATCTTCTGATCAGGCCAGGTGAGATGATAGCAGGCTGCCACGGGGGTGTCTTCCGGGTACTCCTGTAGCAGTTGGTGTTGCACGTCATCGACGATGCTGGCTGAGAGGAAGATGCACATCGTACTCTGGCTACGAGCCAACAGGTGTAGCTGTTCTTTCTCAGGCATAGGAGTGCGTCCTTCGCCACGCGTCAGGATAATGGTCTGACAGCGTTCTGGAATCGTGAACTGACTCTGCAACTCGGCAGCAGCAGCGAGGAAGGAGGAAATGCCTGGGGTGATATGGTATGCCATGTGGTTGGCATCAAAGAAAGCCATCTGTTCCTGTATGGCACCAAAGATACAGGGATCGCCAGTATGCAGTCTGACGATGAAATGTCCCTTGTCGTAATGTTCCTTCATCAGGGCGCATTGCTCTTCGAGCGCCATATCTGCTGATGAGCGTACCACAGCGCCTGGCTTGTGGCAGTAGGTGAGCGCCTTGGGTACCAGCGATCCGGCATAGAGTATCAGGTCAGCTCGCTCAAGCATGCGTCGTCCTCGTACAGAGATAAGATCAGGGTCGCCAGGTCCGGCCCCCACAATCTCGATATGTCCCTGCGATGGGCGTAGGTATCTGTGGTCGATAGCCAAGGCGGCAGTCCAGTTGCTGCCTTTGACTTTGGGAATCAGGAGCTTGCCGTGGTTGGACCCCAGGATGGCGGCAGCCTCACATACGCTGGGTGTGCCTACATGCTTCTGAACGGTCTCGCTGGGATGAGGTACCTCGACCTGGGCCAACTGCTCAGCGGTATAGTATATCACGTTCTTCTGTTCGTCTTCAAGTTTCGTGCAGAACGCCTCGTCTTTCTTAATGTCGATGGTACAGTAGCGTTGGTAGCAGGGTAGCATACCGAGGTGGTTGAAGGCCTCGTCGATCTCATCGAAGATGGCCTCATAGTTATCGGGATGGCTGGCTAAGCCGAATCCCAGTGTGCCTATCATCGGGACAAAGTGCAGCTTGCGTAGCTTGGTTGGTACATGCTGGTGGTATGGTGATACCATGATGACCAGACTGTAGGTCTCTGCATCAACTTCGGTCAGACTGTTAACGATGGTGACATGAGCTGGTAGCGTCTTCTCCAGATAGTCAGTTCCTGCATCGCGAACATCCATCAGGAGCGCTGTGGGCTTGCGGTTAACAAAAGCATAGATACACTCGTTGATATCATCGTGGCTCACAATCTTCCAGTTGAACTGCTGTGCCAGGGTGTCGAGTGCCCATAGACCTGCATTGTCACTCTGCGTGGTAATCACTTCATGTGAGCCAAGATAGGCAGAAAGGTGACGTGTTAGCTCGTTGGCACCGCCAATATGTCCTGAGAGCACAGAGATGACGTGAAGTCCCGTGCTGTCGATGCAGACGACGGCTGGATCTTCGTGCTTGTCTTTGATATGGGGGGCGATGGTACGTACGCAGATGCCCATGGCACCGATGAATACGAAGGCCTCGTAAGTTGTCCATAGCTGACCTACTTCCGTCCGTTTGATCAGGTCTGCGCTGAGGAAGTGCTGTAGATCGCTGGCCATCTCATTGCCAGCCTCACTAATCGGTATAATGGCTATCTTTTGCATGCTAATATGTTGATAGGGTTGTAATCATTTAATTGGATGTGCAGGGGCGCTGTTTGCGTGAGTCCGAACTCCTCGCAGGCCTCATTCCATAGCTGATGACTGTCAGTGGATACCTTGGGAGATGTGACGCTATTGAAGACGATGATGCCGTTTTCCGACATGACTGTCAATACTTTAGCCATGATCTCTTTAAGTTTTCCTCCATGTCCTCCGATGAATACGGCATCGGGCTTGGCGAATCCCGACAGATCGGTTTCGAGGAAGTCGCCTATATGGCTGCTGATACCTGGCGCACCCAACTTCCTGGCATTCTCCTGGATGATGGCCTCACAGGCAGGTCGAATCTCAAAGGCTTCAATCTGTAGGTGTGGGAACAGCAGACGGGCTTCTATGGAAACGCTGCCTGTACAGAAACCGATATCCCAGAGCACATGACGGTCTGTCAACTGGAGTGCTTGCAGTGTAAGCAGACGGATGGGCATCTTGGTGATCATCTTCTCGCGTCCATCGAGTAGCGTGAATGCGGTATCTGGGATGCCCCAGCACCTACTAGGCAGTGCGGCCTCTCCTCTCTGTACGACCATCACGCAGTTGGGCATGGCGAATGTGCACTGGGCTGCCTCATCGAGCGAGAGGGTGATGACCTTCTCTGTTGATGGGTTGCCTAATCTCTCGCCTACATACATGGTATAGTCTTTGTAGCCGTATGCCAGCATGCGTTGGGCTATGGCCGCAGGGGTATGTTCACGGTCAGTCAGAATACCTATCTTGGGCGCGCGTTCAATGAGTGCTCTGTCGAACTCGGGCCAGGGACGTCCAGTGAGCGACACAATGCGCAGGTCGTGATAGGGCATCACCAGTCGGTGTGCCAACAATTGTAGCGAGTTGAAGGTAGGAAATACGGTGATGTCTGCCTGTGGTAACTTGCGCTTGATGGTGTTGGCAAACCCGAAGAACAACGGGTCGCCGCTGGCGAAGACCACAATCGATGGTGCCGTATAGCGTTCAAAGACAGCGTCGAGAGGTACTGTGATATCTATCCATTCTGCACCCTCAGGTAGCAGTGGCGCCACTATCTCATGATGCCTTTTGCCACCGGAGAAAACCTTTCCTTCGCGTATGACCGTCATTACCTCGGGTGGAAAGAAGGGTGCTGGATGGTCTGTGATGCCAATGATATAGAATCTCATAGCTCGTGGGGTATCTGATAAAGGTGTGTATAGCTGGCCAGCACGTTGTTGTATCTGAATACAGGTGTTGGAACAGGCTCACCTTTTGCGTTATAGACTTGTGTGATGCTTGGTGGTGTCGCACCAGCGAACTGGGTATAGTGGAACTCGTGTCCGCGATAGGTGGTTCCTTGGAGTGTGAATGCACGGTAGCCCAATGACAGTTTGCAGTCTGCCTGTCGGGCAGAGATCGAGTAGGGTAGCACCCCACACATGTGATACACGCCCTCATCGGTGATGATGGTCTTGCACAGATACATCATACCGCCACACTCTGCCACAATCCTGCCACCGTTATTAGCATAGTCTCTGATGGCTTGACGGGCAGCCTCGTTGTTGACCAGCGCCTCCAGGTGTTTCTCTGGATAGCCGCCAGGCAGATACAGTAAGTCGACACCCTTGAATGAAGGTACCTCTGTTTCGGGGTCGAAAAACGCGACTGTCCTGAAGCTGTCGAGTGTCTCTTGGTAGAGAAAGGAGAAACTCTCAGCGTTGCGTGCCACGAGGACCGTATGCTCCCAGCGTGGGAATGAGACGTTCCCGGTATGGGGATGAGCTGTCCCCAACGTGGGAATAACTGTTGGAGCTAATGCTTGCCAGTCGATATGTGCTTCCAACAACTGGAGCAGCATCTTGCTGTCGCTTTCTTCCGAGAAGTCGAGGCCCAGATAGCGTGATGCCTGTTCGAGTGCAGGCTGCTTAGGCAGATATCCCAGGCACTTGATTCCCAGGTCGTTGCAAACCTCGTTTAACATCTGGAAATGCCGTTCACTTCCCACCTTATTAAATATCACGCCTGCGAAACGGATGTCCTGTCGGAAATGGATGAAGCCCGAAAGCAGGGCTGCCATCGAATAAGCGGCTGACTTGGCGTCGACTACCAGCACCACGGGAATATCGAGCACACGGGCTATCTCGTACGATGAGCCCTGTTCCCGCTGATAGCCGTCAAAGAGTCCCATCATCCCTTCAACGATACAGATGTCTGCCTCGCTGCCATAGTGATGGAATAACGCCTTCACATGGTCGGGCGAGGCCATGAAGGTGTCGAGATTGATCGACGGACGCCCACAGACTGCTTCATGGAACTTGATATCAATATAGTCGGGACCACACTTGAAGGGCTGTACCCGATAGCCTTTCTGAACGAATAGTTTCATGAGCCCCCGGGCAATGGTAGTCTTGCCTGAGCCACTGGTGGGTGCTGCTATCATAAACGACTTTTTATCTGGCATCTCTCAAGTTGATTTGGGTGCAAATATATAAATTTTCTGCTAATTTTGTGATGATAACCGAAAAAAGTTGTATCTTTGTCGCCAAAATTAGGTGATCTGGTGGCCGATGCCGCTACGATTAAAAGGGAATCCAGTGAGAATCTGGAACTGTTCCTGCAGCTGTAATCCCCTTGAAGAATAGGTCTGCCTGTATAACGCCACTGAGCATAGGCTCGGGAAGGTAAGGCAGACTGGGGAGAGTCAGAAGACCTGCCTGATAAAGAATATGTTATGACCGTACAGGAAGATGCGGTGCAGAAATTTTGATAGATGATGAAACGACAGAAATTGGCCATCTGCCTCTGTCTGTTTACTATTGGTTCCAGTGCCCAGAAGCATATCTGGCGTACAGATAGTTTGCAGGAAGTGGTTGTGACAGGTACTGGTACCCAGCACCTGCTGAAAGATGCGCCCGTGCAGACCGAGGTGATCAGTCGTCGACAATTGCAGCAGTATGCTGGTAAGAGCATTGAGGATATCCTGAGTGGACTGACTGCTTCGTTCGATTTCAGCGAGAACGACATGAGCAGTCGGTTGCAGATGAACGGACTGGGCAATGCCTATGTTCTGATACTGATTGACGGCAGACGCCTGCATGGCGACAATGGCGGTGAGAACGACCTGAGTCTGATCGACCCGCATAACATCGAGAAGATAGAGATTGTTAAGGGTGCCTCGAGTGCGCTCTATGGTAGTGATGCGATAGCAGGTGTTATCAATATCATCACCCGGAAGCATCGTGACCAAGGCGTGATGCTTGAGAATACCTCGCGTGTGGGATCCTATGGTGATATCCGTCAGCATAACGGCATAGCCGTGAATGTGGGCAGGCTATCCAGTTATACCAACTTCCAACTGCAACACTCTGATGGTTGGCAGAACACCTCGGAAGAGGCCATCCAACAAACCGAGTATCACATCACCGATTCACGTAATCAGACAGTGAACCGCCACACCAACTGGCAGTTGGCTGAGCGTCTTACTTACCAGCTCACCCCATCTGTTGAACTCTATGCTGATGGCAGTATCTACTGGAAACGGATCTATCGTCCCTGTGGTCATCATCCCGGTGTGGATGTGAAAACCTGGGACCTGCAGTATAACAACGCCTCAGCCTCTGTGGGCGGAAAGTGGAAAATGAATAAGACCGATGTCATCACCCTGGATGCCGACTGGAAGAAGCATGCCTATAACTATGTGTATACTGACACCACGCTGACAGATGGCTATGTGAACGGTCGTTTTACGAACTATTATCCTTATTTTCCGCATGACAAGGAGCTGCAGAGCGACCAGCGCCTGACCAATATCTCGCTGAAAGGTATTTTTCTGTTGCCCTACGAACAACAGCTGAGCGCTGGTCTGGATTACCGTTACGACTGGCTCAAAGCCCCCATGCGTGTGGCTGGCGGAAAGGCTACCGACCATACGGAGGCCATCTATGTACAGGACGAATGGGCACTGCTCCATCCGTTGTATATCACCGGCGGCCTACGCCTGACCCATAACGCGGGTTTTGGTACCCGGTTGACCCCCAAGTTGTCTGCTATGTTGAAGTTGGGTGACCTCCGACTGCGGGCCACCTGGAGTCAGGGCTATAAGACCCCGACACCCAAGGAGCTGCACTATCAGTATATCAAGAATATGAACGGGGTTTATCTCTATCTGGGTAATGAAGACCTGCGGGCGCAGACCTCCAACTATTTTGGCGCCAGTCTGGAATACACCATTGGACAGTTCACATTGACGCTGGCACCTTATTATAATCACGTGGACCACATGATTACGTTGGTCACCATCCCCCTCAAGGGCGCCCCTGGCGACCTGATCTCAAAGTATGATCCTATCAGGGTGCGACAGTATCAGAACATGGAGGATGCCAAGACTTATGGCGTTGATGTGACCGTTCGTTATCAAGGCAGATACTGGACGGCAGGTGGTAGCTACAGCTATCTCGATACGGAAGCTAACCAGTATGACTCAGAGAACGACATCATGCAAAAGGTGACTATCGACGGTATGGCCCACCATAAGGCTAACGTCTATGCCACCTGGCATCATCCGTTCTCAAAGAAATACCAGTTGGGTGTGGGCATCTATGGCCGTATCAGCAGTAAACGTTACTATCAGATTGACGGCAACGGCAAAGGCTATCAGCTGTGGCGTCTCTCCACCAATCATCAGGTAGGAAAACTGCTGAGGTTAGATGTAGGTATCGATAACATCTTTGATTTCGTGGACCGCACGCCTCACGGGCTGCATCTGGGTACGACAACGCCCGGACGTACTGTCTATGCCTCACTCACAGTACGGTTCAACCAAGGAAAGAAACTTATAAATAAATATCAATCACAATTTAATTCAAACAACAATGAACAAGATTAAGTTTTTGATGCTGGCTATGATGACTTTCATTGCCAGCGCCGTGTTCACCGCTTGTGACAGCGATGACGACAATAATGACAAACAGTCTAACTACGACAGGTACCAAAAGGCAGTCAACCAAACCGTTAATTCCCAGAAGAAAAGTAACAAGGTGATTCTGCTTGTAGCCTTCGGTTCCACTTGGGAACAGGCTTACGACACTTTCGATAAGGTAGTAGAAGACTATAAGGCACAGTTCTCTGGTTGGGATGTCTATTTGTCGTTCTCTTCAGCTATCTGTATCAATAACGCCCGTGCTGGTGAGAATGTAGCGCCTAAGGACTACTATGATCCAGAGCACTGGCTCACAGCGATTGGTCTGGCAGGCTATCAGCAGGTGGTTGTTCAGTCGCTGCAGGTTATTCCTGGAGAGGAGTATCGTCGCGTTCGCGACAGTTATGTGAAGGATTTCATGAACAATCGTAATGGTGACTTCACCGATGCATATATGAAGAGCCTTGACCTGAATGTGGTGGTTGGTACCCCCTTGATGGCCGAGGAGAGCGATGCCCAGACTCTGGCTTCAACACTGAATAACGAGGCTGACGTGAAGGCTGCTGTGGCCAAGGGCATCGTTGCTTTCATGGGTCATGGTAATCCTGAGGGTTACGACTACTATGGTGGTAACATCCGTTATCTGCAGCTGGAGAAATACCTGCGTAACTTGAATAAGAACTACTATGTAGGTACTGTTGATATGGATGCTACCTATGCAGAGGATGTGCTGAATCATATTGCTGGTGGTGAGTTTGATATTGAGGTTGGCGATGTGGCCGTTCCCGTGAGCTATGAGGCTAATGCAGCCAAGACGGCGCAGCTCTATCCGCTGATGAGTATCGCTGGTGACCATGCTCATAATGATATGGCTGATGATGAGGACGATGAGAGCTGGTTTTCTCTGTTCAATGCGGCAGGCATCACTACAACAGCTTATGAGACAACCTTTAAGGAGGCATGCTGGAAGAAGTACAAGAGTGGTGAGGATTATATCCCAGGTTTGGCAGAGCGCAGTGCCGTTCGTGCTCTTTGGATGAACCACACCCGTGCGGCTATCGCTAAGTTGGGAACTGACGGTGCACTGTCAACACCAACCACAGCGGCAGAATAATCATGAATTCTCTTTGTTTAATGAAGTATAAGTTTATTTTCTTGTTGGTGGTACTCCTTTCGGGGAGTACCGCTTTTTCGCAAATACATCAGAAGAACCGTGTGGATTCCTCTGTCGTAAACCGTACCTATAACCTCAACCCGATCGTGGTTACCGGTTCTGGTCATCACCAGCGCCTCAAGAGCACGACCACCCCGGTGCGGGTTCTTTCCTGTAGGGAGATCCGTGAACAGGGTATCAGCACCTTTGATGGTGCGCTGACACGGATGATGCCTCAGGCATCCATGGCGCCCAATGCGATGGGCTCACAACTGCGACTGAACGGACTTGGAAATAAGTATATCCTGATTCTTATCAACGGACAGAAACTGAATGGCGACATTTCGAACAACGTCGATTTGAACCGTATCAACATGAGTCGAGTCAAACGTATCGAGGTGTTGGATGGCGCAGCCTCATCACTCTATGGCTCTGATGCCATCGCTGGCGTGATCAATATCATTACCGATCAGCCTACGCAACAGTTGGTGAGTGTGAGCAGCGATACCCGTGTTGCTGGACATGGGGTGCTCACAGAGTCGGTTGGACTTGACATCCATCAGGGCGGCTTTGGCTCTTATACCTCTTTCTCTCATGACAGGGCCAATAGCTATCGTAACACGAGCCTGGAATATCTGAAAGGTTCCGATACCGACACCCAACCCTCGATAGCCCCTTTGTTTACGGGTTATCGCTCAAATCTCTTTGGCCAGAAATTCACCTATGCTCCCCAGCAGCACCTGGCGCTGCATGCAGGCATAGACTATTCATATAAAATCACTGACCGTCCTGATACCCGTGAGGCTATCACGGGAGGCACCGACTATGAGATGCGTTACAAAGGACTGCGCTGGAATGTGGGCGGCATCTATCAGCTGAGCGCCAAGAATTCGTTGCATGCCGACTTCGTGGTCGACCGTTTCCGTTATGGCAAGGAATATGATGTGGCGACCAAGACCAATGCTATCGGTGACTATGTACAGTCGAAGAAGCAGCGCATGATGGAGGGTGAACTGAAAGCCATCCTTGGACTGATGCCCAACGCCACCACCATCTTGGGTGCTGACTGGCGTAAGGACTATCTCACAGCCACCAGCGGCAATATTGATAAGCACGTGTACTCGATGGCTGCTTATGCGCAGCACGAGATGAGGCTGCTAAAACATGTCACTGCCACACTCGGTTTGCGACTGACCCATCACGCTACTTTCCATCAGCACCTCACACCCAAAGCTACACTGATGTATGCACCTGGCAATTTCCGTTTGCGTGCCACATACTCATCCGGTTTCCGTGCCCCAGGGCTCGATGAGCTCTATTATCACTATTTCTCTGTGAACAGGGGTAAGGCGCAGATCAGTTTTGGCAACCAGGACCTGAAACCGGAGAAGAGTCATTATCTGGCGCTGAATGCAGAATATCACACCTCGACGATTGCGGTGAGTGTGACAGGCTATCTGAACCGGATTCATGACATGGTGGTGAAACAGAATGTCAATGTGGATGATGCCAGCAGACAGATGCTCCTGACGGAGTTTCCTGAGATGACACAGGACCAGGCAGATAAGATGGTGAGCTATGCCCTGTATCAGAATAGTGATAAAGGCGATGTGAAAGGGGTGCAGATGAATATGTCTGCCAATCTCTTTGCAGGCTTCAATCTCACAGCCAACTATGTCTATACCTATGCCAGAACCTGCAGCGACGATACATGGACGGTTCTGGAGCGCAGCATGCGTCATGCCGCCACCATCGCCGCCAACTATCATCACGCCTGGGGGCGATATGGACTGACCGTCAATCTCAACGGGCGCCTGCAGTCGAAAACCTATTATACAGGCAGTTATGAGGATGCACCGGGCTATGGTGTATGGAACTTGCATACCACCCATGCCTTCGACGTGGCTAAATGGGGTTATCTGGAGCCCAGCATTGGGGTAGACAATCTCTTTGACAAGGTGGACCGACGCATCGATTCGTCTACCCGCAAATATGCACTCTATTCACCAGGACGTATGCTGGTGGTAGGACTGAAAGTAAAATTCAAGAACTAAGACAATGATATGGGAAAGATTATCGTAGCAGGCATAGGCCCCGGGTCTCCGCAGGATATCACACCTGCCGTGCTCAACGCTGTTCGTGAGGCGGACGTCATCGTGGGCTATCAGTATTACTTCCAGTTTATCCAGCCTTATGTGCAGGCTGGCTGTACTTGTATTGATACGGGTATGAAGAAAGAGCGCCAACGTGCTGAACAGGCTTTTGAACTGGCAGAGCAAGGGAAGACGGTGGTGGTAATCTCATCGGGCGATGCTGGCATCTATGGCATGACACCCTTGGTCTATGAGATGCAACGGGCGCGTGGCACAAATATCGATATTGTGTCGTTACCAGGTATCTCTGCCTTCCAGAAGGCCGCCTCGCTGTTAGGAGCCCCTATAGGTCACGACATGTGTATCATCTCGCTTAGCGACCTGATGACCCCCTGGGAGGTGATAGAACGCCGTATCGTCTCAGCTGCTATAGGCGACTTCGTAACGGCTGTCTATAATCCCAAGTCCCATGGTCGCTACTGGCAGCTCTACCGGTTACAGGAGATCTTCCTGCAGCAGCGTTCCCCCGACACCCCTGTAGGCTATGTCCGTCAGGCAGGCCGTGAAGAGGAAGTGGTGAAGGTGACAACACTGGGTGCCTTTGATCCGGAAGACGTGGATATGTTTACCGTGATTCTCATTGGCAACTCCCAGTCGTATATCTCTGATAACCGGATCATCACGCCCAGAGGCTATTATCGTGATCAGTCTTCTGAAGGTGAGAAGATTGGGCAGCAGATCATGATCGAGTCGTTCCGTACCATCGCGAAGGAGCTGAAACGCCAGGACTATCCGTTAGACCATCTGTGGGCACTCCTGCATGCCATCCATACCACAGCTGATTTTGATATGGAGCAGAGCCTCTATACCGATGTGGGTGCTGTGGAAACCCTCTATCAGCGGGTGCAGAAAGGAGAGTTGAAGACCATTGTCAGTGATGTGACGATGGTTGTCAGTGGTATCAGGAAAGGGGCGTTGCAACGACTGGGTGTAGAGGCCAAATGCTATCTCTCAGATCCCCGTGTTGCAGAGTTGGCAGAGCGTCAGGGTATCACCCGTACGCAGGCAGGCATCCGACTGGCTGTCGAGGAACATCCCGATGCCTTGTTTGCCTTTGGTAATGCGCCTACTGCCCTGATGGAGCTCTGTGAACTGATACGCAAGGGAAAGGCACACCCAGCTGGTGTCATTGCAGCTCCAGTGGGGTTCGTTCATGTGCGTGAGTCAAAGCACATGGTTAAGCCATTCCGCGAGATACCCAAGATCATTGTCGAGGGGCGCAAGGGTGGTTCTAATCTGGCTGCCACGCTCTGTAACGCCATCTTGTGTTACGATGATGCTGCCCAACTCAAACCAGGACGCGACCTATGAATACGAAGTTACATCCAGTGATGTTTGTTGGCACAGGCAGTGATGTGGGTAAGAGCATCCTGGCTACAGCCTTCTGTCGTATCTTCCGACAGGACGGCTATACACCAGCGCCATTCAAGGCACAGAATATGGCGCTCAACTCGTATGCTACCCCCGATGGCCTTGAGATAGGACGTGCCCAGGCCGTACAGGCAGAGGCGGCAGGCATCCCTTGTGAGACCGACATGAATCCGTTGTTGCTGAAACCCAACTCCGACCATACCTCACAGGTGGTGCTACATGGCAAGCCACTGGGTAACCATCATGCTTACGACTATTGGCGACGTGGCACGTCGGATATCGACTATCGTCGTGAAGTGTGCGATGCCTTTGATCGTCTGGCTGCCCGTTATCAGCCTATTGTCATGGAAGGGGCGGGGAGCATCTCGGAGTTGAACCTGCGTGCCACCGATCTGGTTAACCTGCCCATGGCGCGCCATGCTCATGCGGATGTGATCCTGGTGGGTGACATAGACAGGGGTGGGGTGTTTGCCTCGGTCTATGGCAGCATCGCCCTGCAAACGCCAGAGGACCGGAAACTGATCAAGGGTATCATCATCAATAAGTTCAGAGGTGATCTGCGCCTCTTCGACAAGGGACGTCAGATGCTGGAAGAGTTGTGTGGTGTCCCTGTCTTAGGTGTTGTGCCTTACTATCAGAATATCTATATCGATGAGGAAGACTCCGTGGCGCTGGAACAGAAACGCCGTCAGCTGTTAGCAGGCAAGGTCAACGTGGCTGTGGTGCTGCTGAGACATCTCTCTAACTATACCGATTTTGATACGCTGGAACGTGACCCGCGTGTCAACCTCTTCTACACCAATAACGTGAATGATCTGGAACAAGCAGACATCATCATTGTGCCAGGCACCAAATCAACGCTCGACGACTTACTGGAGTTGCGCCGTAACGGGTGTGCCCAGTCCATTGTGCGTGCTCATCGTGATGGAAAGATGGTGATAGGCATCTGTGGTGGCTATCAGATCTTGGGCCTGTCGGTTAACGACCCGGATGGTATTGAAGGGACGATAGCCAGTCTTCCAGGTCTTGGTCTGCTACCGATCCACACGACGATGACGGCAGAGAAGACCACGCGCCAGGTGACCTTCCAGTTTCAGGGACAGCCGTGTCAGGGCTATGAGATCCATCAGGGCGTGAGTGATGCTGCTGAGCCCATCATGCAGACTGACCACTGTCTAGGTACCTACATCCATGGCTTTCTGGATAATCAGCCTGTTATCGACTATCTGTTAGGTAGCAAACAGCCTGTGCCTGCCATGGATGCGGCTGCCTTCAAGGACGAACAATATAATAAGTTGGCTGACCATGTGCGCCAGCATGTGGATATAGCACGTATTTATCAAATACTCTCGCATGATTAATCCGATAGCCTTATTGATAGGATGGGTGCTCGATCTGTTGTTGGGTGACCCTGTCCGCTTGCCACACCCCGTGGTATGGTTTGGGCGACTGATTGCCTGTGGTGAGAAACGGTTGAACCATGGGGCGCATCGTCGTTTGAAAGGGGCAGTGCTGGCCGTAACCTTGATTGGGCTGGTGCTGACTGTCAGTTGGCTGATACGCTGGTGGCTGATGCGGCTGTCGCCATGGCTGGCTGTGATCTTCGATGCCATCGTGGTGTTCTATTGTCTGGCAGGTACCACGCTGATCCGTGAGGTGCGTCAGGTGTTCCTGGCGTTGGACCATTCGTTGGAGGCGGGTAGGGCGCAGGTCGCCCGTATCGTAGGGCGTGACACCTCTGAGCTGTCAGCCCAGGAAGTGCGTACCGCAGCCCTCGAGACGCTGGCAGAGAACCTGAGCGACGGCGTGATAGCCCCTCTGTTCTGGTTGCTGTTGCTGGGCACCCCGGGTATGTTGGCCTATAAGATGGTGAACACCCTCGACTCGATGATTGGCTATCACACGCAGCGCTATCTCCGGTTTGGCTGTTGGGCAGCGCGTATCGATGATGTGGCAAACTATATCCCCGCACGTCTCACTGCCTTGCTGATGGGCGGCAAGCTATCCTTTGTCCGTCGCTATGGCCGTTGTCACGCATCCCCTAACAGCGGCTATCCAGAGGCGGCACTTGCCAGTATTCTGGATTGTCGTTTTGGTGGGCCGCATCGCTATTTTGGCGAACTGTTCGACAAGCCATATATTGGAGAGAACGATCGTGCGTTGACGACGGCAGATATGAAAACAGCTGTCCGTGTGAACCGGACAGCTGAGATAGGGATGATCCTCATCGTATGGCTAACCCATACTATGATTTTACTTTTATTTGAATAGACCGACTGATTCCAAGTTTCTTGTCGGTTACCTTAAGGGTAGCCATACCTGGTGTCTTGGCACCACGCACTACTACTACCAGTTGACCCTTGAAGAGCTTCATGGTGGGCTGTTTGAATGATTCCAGACTGGTGGCGTCACCATTGCATACTGCCTCAAAGGTGCCAGCACCTGTCACCTCAAAATCCAACTGGTCGTCAGCCTCGGGTATCATCACGCCCTGGGCATCTGTCAGTGAGATGGTCACGAATGCCAGGTCGTTGCCATCCGCCTTGAGGTTCTGTCCATATGCAGTCCAGGTGTCGAAGGCCAGCTGGGCAGGTGCCCCTGCCGTACGGATGGTCTTCTCACCGGCTTTCTGCCCGTTGGCATCATAGACCACCACCTTCACTTCGCCTGGCTCATAGATAGTGTTGTTCCAACGCAGGCGATAGCGGTCCAGACGTTCTGCGGGGTTCTTGGTGATTTTTCCTTGGCTCTTGCCGTTGATGAACAGTTCGCCTGTAGGATAGTCGGTATAGCAATAAACGGGTGTCACCTGTCCGATGCGCTCAGGTCCGAAAGACCAGTGAGGCAGCAGATGGATGGTGTGCTGTTGTTTGTTCCAACGTGAGCGGTACAGGTAATAGCGGTCTTTGGGCAGTCCGGCTAAGTCGCAGATGCCGAAATAGCTGCTGCGTGAAGGCCAGTACTCATCATAAGGGGTAGGCTCTCCCAGGTAGTCGTAGCCTGTCCACACGAACTCGCCAATCACCCATGGCAGATCATCCTGCATCACCCAGTCGTCGTCGGGCAGGTTGCTCCATGAGCAGTGCTCCACATCATACGAAGAGCACTGGCCATCCTCCTTGAGTACGGCACCTGGCACATAGCCTGGTGACCATGAGGCATACTGAGAGTTGTCTTTAATCTGTACAGGGAATTTATAGACGCCGCGGCTGCTCACGGTCGAGGTGGTCTCAGAGCCCAACAGGAATCCCTGAGGCAGCTTGTCGTAGTACAGCTTGTATTTTGGCAGACGGTAGTTATAGCCCGGCACATCCATCACTGAGGCAAATCCGTAGTTCACTGCCTCGTCCACGCGGTCCATACCCTGCGTCACCGGACGGGTGTTATCCAGTGCATGACACAAATCCTGCATCGCCTTCGCCATAGTAGGTCCTTTTGCCTTGTTACCCTGCTCAGGAATCTCATTACCAATACTCCACATCACGATGGCAGGGTGGTTGCGGTGTGCCAGCACCAGATTGGTGATATCTTTCTCCCACCAGTCGTTATAAAAGCGTGCATAGCCATTCTTGCATTTGGGATAGACCCACATGTCAAAGCTCTCTGCCATCACCATCATACCTAATGAGTCGCAGAGATCCATTTGCATCTGACTGGGCATGTTATGACTGGTGCGGATGGCATCACAGCCCATCTCCTTCATCGTCTTGATTTGACGGATGAGGGCACTCTTGTTGATGGCTGCCCCTAAAGGCCCTAAGTCGTGATGCAGACATACACCTTTGATCTTACGTGACACGCCATTGAGTTGGAAGCCCCCTTCCTTAGAACATTTCACGGTGCGGATGCCAAACTTCTGTGTCGTGTCATCGAGTACTTTCCCTTTCTTTAGGTATTGGATGCGTGCGGTATACAGATAAGGTGTCTCTGGTGTCCATAGCTGAGGTTGACTGATGGTGAAGGTCATCTCTGCTTCACCGTTAGCGTTGAGGGTGTTCCGGCCTTCTGCTACCATCTTGCCAGCTGCATCACAGATCGTAATGGCAAACAGCTGCTTCTCGTGTTGCTCGCTACCCGTGCCCACGGTGATATCCACCACGGCCTGTCCCTGTTGGATGCTGCGGGTACGGATGAATGTCTTCCAGGGGTCAATCCAGTCCTTTCCGCTGGTTACCAGCTTCACTGGACGGTAGATACCAGCACCGGGGTACCAGCGGCTGCTCTCTTCGACATTCTGCAGATGCACCTCCAGCAGGTTTTCGCCCGCTTTCATATAAGGCGTGATATCCACGCGGAAGGTGTTATAGCCATAGGCCCAATAGCCTGCTTTCTGTCCATTGAGATAGACGGTAGGTTCTGCCATCGCGCCGTCGAAGACCAGTTCCGCATGTTTGCAGTCCTTTGGAATGTTGATGGTCCGCTTGTAGTGTCCCTCGCCAATCCATGGCAATGCGCCCGAGCGTCCGCTCTTCTCTGTGGCTTCTTTCTCGCCGTTCTGTACGATGGCCACCCGCTGCAGGTCCCATTTCTTATCAAATGGACCTGCTATTGCCCAGTCATGGGGTACACTGACGTTTTGCCATTCTGTTTGGTTACGTGAGAAAAGCCAGTCATCGTTCAGCCATGTCTCCTGATGCTGTTGTGCCAATGCCGTCAGAGGCGTTGCCAACAGACATAATAATAGTTTATTTTTCATTTCAATTTGTTATTAGTAATCATTATTTTGGTGCAAATTTAATAATAATTTTCGGAAATAGTTGGCTAATTGATAGATTTAATGTAATTTTGCGGTCAAATTCTGTAAACTAAATAAATATTGATTATGAAACACCAGTTGAGAAGTGCAGTTTGCACCGAAGGCAGAAGAATGGCAGGAGCCCGCGCATTGTGGGTGGCTACGGGTATGAAACGTGAGCAGTTTGGCAAGCCAATCATTGCCGTCGTCAACTCGTTTACACAGTTTGTTCCTGGTCACACTCATCTGCATGAGATAGGTCAGATTGTCCGTGAAGAAATAGAGAAGATGGGCTGTTATGCAGCAGAATTCAACACCATCGCCATCGATGATGGTATTGCGATGGGGCACGATGGTATGCTGTATTCATTACCCAGTCGTGATATCATTGCTGATAGCGTGGAATATATGGTGAATGCCCACAAGGCAGATGCCATGATCTGTATCTCCAACTGCGACAAGGTGACACCAGGTATGCTGATGGCAGCGATGCGACTCAATATCCCAACGGTGTTCTGCAGTGGTGGTCCTATGGAAGCAGGTAAGTGGCGTGGTGAGAATGCCGACCTGATCACTGCAATGGTCAAAGGTGCAGACCCCAGTGTCTCCGACGAGGAGATGGCAGAGATTGAAGGCTGTGCTTGTCCTGGTTGCGGTAGCTGTTCAGGTATGTTTACAGCCAATTCGATGAACTCTCTCACAGAGGCTATCGGTCTTTCACTCCCTGGTAATGGCACCATTCTGGCTACCCACAGTCAGCGTATTGAACTGTTCAAGGCAGCAGCCCGTCAGGTGGTAAAGAATGCGTTGGCCTATTATGAAGATGGTGATGAGCGTGTGTTGCCTCGTAGCATCGCTACCCGTCAGGCGTTTATGAATGCCATGGCGCTTGATATTGCCATGGGTGGCAGTACCAATACGGTGCTGCATCTGTTGGCTGTGGCTCAGGAGGCAGGAACCGATTTCACCATGAAGGATATCGATGCCTTGAGTCGTCGTGTGCCCTGCTTGTGTAAGTTGGCGCCAAACACCCAGAAATATTCTGTTCAGGAGTGCGGTCGCGCTGGTGGCATCTTAGGCATCTTGAACGAACTGAATAAGGGTGGCCTCATCGATGGTTCTACGCCCCGTGTGGATGGTATGACCTTGGATGAAGCCATGGCCAAATATGATATCAGTCAGCAGCCAGAGATCTACTATTCAGCCCCTGGTAACCGTTTCAGTACCAAGATGGGGTCACAGAGTGAACGTTGGCCCTCTTTGGATACCGATCGTGCCCATGGTTGTATCCGTGATCTGGAGCATGCTTATACCAAGGATGGCGGATTAGCCGTGTTGTTTGGTAACATAGCTCAGGATGGCTGTGTGGTCAAGACCGCAGGTGTTGATGAGTCGCTTTGGCACTTTGAAGGTCCTGCGGTGGTATTCGATTCACAGGAAGATGCTTGTGAGGGTATCCTGGGTGGCAAGGTTAAGAGTGGCGACTGTGTGGTGATCACTCACGAAGGACCGAAGGGTGGTCCTGGCATGCAGGAGATGCTCTATCCCACCTCTTATATCAAGAGTATGCACCTGGGTAAGGAATGTGCCCTGATTACCGATGGTCGTTTCTCTGGTGGCACCAGTGGCTTGAGTATCGGTCATATCTCGCCCGAGGCAGCCAATGGTGGTAACATCGGTAAGATAAAGGATGGCGACATCATTGTGATCGACATCCCTAGTCGTAGCATCCGTGTTAAACTGAGCGATGAGGAACTGGCTGCCCGTCCACAGCAGCCCTTGAAGCGTAACCGTACGGTGAGCAAGGCCCTGCGTGCTTATGCCCAGAGTGTCTCTTCTGCTGATAAAGGTGGCGTGAGGATTATTGAATAAAACGTGAAGATTTATGTTGAAAGATAGAATTACAGGCGCAAAGGCGCTGATGCGTGCACTGCAGGCAGAGAAGGTGAAGACCATCTTTGGTTATCCAGGTGGTTCCATCATGCCTGTTTATGATGCTCTCTATGATTATACGCGAGGCGAGAAGAAATGTTTCGACCATATCCTGGTACGCCATGAGCAGGGTGCCACCCATGCTGCTGAGGGCTATGCCCGTGTAAGCGGTGAGGTTGGTGTGGCACTGGTAACGAGTGGTCCTGGTGTGACCAACACGTTGACGGGTATTGCTGATGCCATGCTTGACTCAACGCCTATCGTGGTGATTGCCGGTCAGGTGGCTATCGGTTCACTGGGTACCGATGCTTTCCAGGAGGTCGATCTCGTGGGTGTGGCACAGCCTATATCTAAGTGGAGCTACCAGATCCGTCATGCAGAGGATGTGGCATGGGCTGTCAGTCGTGCTTTCTATATCGCCCGTACGGGTCGTCCTGGTCCTGTGGTCCTCGACTTCCCGCGCAATGCGCAGGTCGAAGAGATCGACTGGGAACCTATGAAGTGTAACTTTGTTCGTTCCTATGTGCCTTATCCAAAACTCGATACAGAGGCTGTGCGCCAGGCAGCAGCGTTAATCAATCAGGCACAGAAACCCTTGGCCTTGGTGGGGCAGGGTGTTGAGCTTGGTGGTGCTCAGAAAGAGTTGCAGGCTTTCCTTGAGAAGGCTGATATCCCCGCTGGTCGTACCATGTTGGGTCTCTCTGCGCTGCCATCCAATCATCCGCTCAATGTCGGTATGCTGGGTATGCATGGCAACTATGCCGTCAACCTGAAAGAGCAGGAGTGTGATGTGCTGATTGCCATCGGTATGCGCTTCAGTGACCGTGTCACAGGTAATCTCAAGACCTACGCCAAACAGGCTAAGATTATTCATCTCGATATAGACCGCAGTGAGATAGACAAGAATGTGAAGACTGATGTGGCTGTTGTGGCTGACTGTAAGGAATCATTACCTGCAATTACTGCGCTTCTGCAGCCCAATAACCATCAGGATTGGCGTGACTCCTTCCGTGAGTTGGATGAGAAAGAGCGTGTGAAGGTTATTGAGCCCGCCATCCATCCTACAGAGGGACCTCTCAAGATGGGTGAGGTGGTCCATGCGGTGGCAGAGCTCTCGCCCGACGACACGGTGCTCGTTACGGATGTTGGTCAGAATCAGCTGTTTGCCACCCGTTACTTCAAGTATCACCATCAGCGTAGTCTCTGTACCAGTGGTGGCTTAGGTACCATGGGTTATGGTCTGCCTGCAGCCATTGGTGCTACCTTTGCAGCCCCTCAGCGCACGGTGTGCTGTTTCATGGGCGATGGTGGTTTTCAGATGTGTATTCAGGAGCTTGGTACCATCATGGAACAGCAGGCGCCTGTCAAGATGATTGTGATGAACAACCATTATCTGGGCAATGTGCGTCAGTGGCAGGATATGTTCTGGATGCGTCGTAAGTCGTTCACCAAAATGCTCAATCCAAACTATGAGTTGATCGCCCAGGGCTATGGCATTAACTATCTGGCTGTGACCGATCGTAACGACCTGGCTGCAGCCGTTCAGAAGATGCTCACTACGGATGGTCCTTTCCTGCTGGAGTGTGCGATCCTGGAAGAGGATAACGTGCTTCCGATGACGCCTCCAGGTATGAATGTAAACGAAATGATGTTAGAGGTTTAGTAATCATGGAGAAGAAGAAATTATATACCCTTCTGGTTTATTCGGAGAACGTGGCTGGTCTGCTGAATCAGATTACCGCTGTGTTCACCCGTCGCCAGGTTAATATTGAGAGTCTGAATGTGTCAGCATCCAGCATCCCCGGTGTGCATAAATACACCATCACCGCTTGGAGCGATGAGGATCAGATTATTAAAATTACCCGTCAGATCGAGAAGAAGATCGATGTGGTCAAGGCCAACTACTTCACCGATGAGCAGTTGTTCATCCGTGAGTCAGGTCTGTATAAGCTCTCTACGCCTATGGTGCTCGACAATCCCGAGATCTCTCGTACCATCCGTCGTTTCCAGGCAAGTATCATTGAGGTTAACCCCACCTATACCATTGTGCAGATGCATGGCGTGACCGAGGATATCATCTCGCTGTTCCGTGCCCTCGACACCTTTGGTTGTGTGTTGCAGTACACCCGCAGCGGTCGTATTGCGGTAACCCGTGGTATGCAGGAGCAAGTTAGTGAATTCTTAGAGGAGCGTGAAAATGGATAAGATAGGTTGTTACGAATTTATGGCAGAGCCCTTCCACTGCGATTTCTCGCAGCGACTGTTCATGGGGCATCTTGGTAATCACATGTTAAACGCGGCTGACTTCCATTCTTCAGCTCGTGGCTTTGGTATGCAGTATCTCATGACCATCCAGCGTTCATGGGTGCTGTCGCGCCTGGCTATCGAGATGGATGAGATGCCAGCGATGTACACCAAGTTCAATGTGGAGACTTGGGTAGAGGGTGCGATGAAATTTTTCACTTCGCGTAATTTCCGTGTTGTGGGTACCGATGGTAAGGTGTATGGTTATGGCCGCAGTATCTGGGCGATGATCGATACAGAGAGTCGTCAGCCCACAGATATCTTTGCCATCGACAATGGTGCTATCAACAACTGGATTGTTACCGATAAGGATTGTCCTATCGACAAGGGTGGACGTGTGAAGATGGATGATACGGCAGAGTTGGTTGCTACCGTACAGACCAAGTATAACGATGTGGATATCAATGGTCATATCAACTCAGTGAAATATATCGAGCATGTGCTTGACCTGTGGAATCTCGATTGGTATCGTGAGCATCAGATCAAGCGTTTCGAGATCGCTTATGTGGCAGAGGCCCATCAGGGCGACACTCTGTCATTCTATCGCATGCAGACAGGCGACAACGAGTATTGTGTGCGCATCTGCAAGGACGGTGACGTAGAGTGCTGCCGTTGCAAAGTGGTGTTCTTCCCTCACATGTAATGCATAAGATCCTTTTCTTACATGGCTTTTTTGCCAGTGGCCAGTGTGTGCCGGCCCTGGCGATAAAGGATGCTTTTAAAGGCCGGGCAGAAGTTATTTCGCCCGACCTTCCTTTGCATCCCAAGGAGGCGATGGCCTTTATCCGTGCGCTCTGTGACTGCGAAAAGCCCGATATAATTGTTGGCAACAGTTGTGGTTCCTTCTATGCTCAGATGATAGCGCCTGTCATGGGTTTGCCGGCATTGCTTGGTAACCCCCATTTCAAAATGACAGCATTCCTGCAGCCCCGCATCGGTGCGCATCGGTACAAATCACCACGTGCCAACGGTGTTCAGGATTTTGTCATCGATGAAGCACTGATCCAGGAATTCGCTGCATTGGAAGCTCATCAGTTCGACCACTGCGCCCCGCACTATAAGGATTGTATCTGGGGCATCTTTGGCGAACAAGACACCTTAGCTCACTTCGAGCCACTCTTCTTAGCGCACTACCATCACTCATTCCATTTCCCTGGCGCACATACCCCCACCGCTGAGGAAACGAAAACATGGTATGTCCCCTTGATTGAAAAACTGATGGTCATATCTCTTTGATAGCTTCATCATATCCTGTCAAAGCAGCAAATGGTGCGAATTGGGCTGCACGGTTCCACATCGACATCTGAGGATGTCGCTTTGATACATGATGTGGCAGATGAATGATATCTTCGTAGTTGCTCATGCTTTATGTCCTCCGATCTGTTCATTGCGCTCTATTGCCGTGGCACCCTCAGAAAAGTTAAGTCCTCTCAGGATGGCATTCTTTCCAAAGCGCTGTTTGATTTTAAGCTGCACTTCCTGCATACGGCGTTCCTTTTCCAACTTGGCATGTTCCTTCTGCTTCTGCTTTTCCAAAGCTTCATAGTCGGTAAATAAATCCAACTGTTGCGGCTCTGTATGTTGAGCGGCAGCCACTGACTCTGGCACAACATGATTGACGGTCAAATTCAATCGACGGATGAGTAGGTCAGGATTCACCAGTCTGTCAAACAATTCTGCAGCAGTATTCATCATCATGTTCGACGATGATGTCAGCGTCTCGAAGTTAGCTGTACCATGGGCATGCTTTGGCACGGCCTTCCCATAATAGTTTGTGGTTATCTCGCCATGATACTTATTTCGTATCTCAGGACGAGTAAGACTTTCTGCATCATAGCCTACCGTCAGCACGATCTGATCTGTCACCATCTGCTTTGACACCAGATTGAGGGCCATGCCTTCTGCCATCTCCATCATCACGATGCGGGCTTTCTGGAAGTCATAAGGCGCTTGCAAAACTTGGCCGGTGCTGAAAGAATTGGTCTCAGGGTGATAGGCTTTTACATCTGCTATAGTGCATGGCTCCCAGCCCCAGGCATGGTCTATCAACAGCTCGGCATTCACACCAAACAGCTGATACAGCAACTCCTCGTTCTGCACAGACAAACGGGCTATCTTACCCATGGTATCGATGCCATACAGGGCTAACTTATTAGCAATGCCTTTCCCCACACGCCAGAACTTGGTGATGGGTCTATAGTCCCAGAGTTCTCGTCGATACGACATTTCGTCTAGTTCTGCAATGCGTACACCATCCTTATCCGCAGGCATCTTTTTGGCCACTATATCCATCGCCACTTTACAGAGGTACATATTAGTGCCGATGCCAGCAGTAGCCGTGATGCCCGTCTGTTTGAGTACGTCGCGTATTATGGTCATGGCTAATTCGTGGGCAGTCATTTTGTACGTTCCAAGATAAGCCGTCACATCCATAAACACCTCATCAATGCTATATACGTGAATATCCTCAGGTGCGACATACTTCAGATAAACACTATATACCTTACTACTTACCTCGATATAGTGAGCCATCTGAGGAGTGGCTGCGATGTAATCTACCGCCCAATCGGGATGCGCCCTTAACTCCTGGTCAGAGACAGACTTGCCTGTGAGTCGGTGCTGTGGTGTCTGCATCTGGCGCTGGTAGTTCACCTCACGAACTTTCTGCACCACCTCAAACAGTCGGGCACGTCCACCTACACCATAGGCTTTCAGACTTGGCGACACAGCAAGGCAGATGGTTTTCTCTGTCCGGCTCACATCGGCAACAACCAAGTTTGTGGTCAGTGGGTCAAGCCCTCTGTCCACACACTCTACTGAAGCATAAAAACTCTTCAGGTCGATGGCAATGTATGTTCGCTGTGTTTCTTGCATCACGCCACAATCCCTAACATCCTCGCTCTAATCTTGCGTTTCGTTTTTGAATGTTTGTTATTTGCCTGCAAAAATACAAATTTATTTTTATCTTGAATAATAGTTTTAGAAAATAAATACTTTTTTGTTACTTTGCAAACGAAAAATTATTGTAGGTATGGACATATGTTCGTAGCTTCTGCACATGAAGGCGATACCCTTCGTGCTGAAGCCGTCTTTGTGTCTGACCACCACAAGATTCCTTCTGTAGAAGTCCGTGTGACGAATCAAAACGATGTTCTCATCTGTCATGTCACTGGGATGGGCTACCGCAAGCATGTTCCTCTTCCTGAAGATCTACGAGGACATTGAAATCTCACCATTAAAAAAAGACAAGCCTCAACGACTTGTCTTTTTCTTTTGAAGTGATTCGGTTGGGGCTCGAACCCAAGACCTACTGCTTAGAAGGCAGTTGCTCTATCCAGCTGAGCTACCGAACCAGCCTTGTTGTTGATGTCCTCTTCAGGAAATCGGGTGCAAAGGTAGACATTTTTTTCGAGTCTACCAAATTTTTGCATGTTTTTTATACCGTAAAGCGGATATATGAGCGGTCGTCGAAAGAGTTGTTGCCTTCGACGAAGGCTTTCGTGGCCTTGAATGTGCCTATGTTCAGCGGGTCGTCATGACGCTGCTGTGCCAGCAGTGCCTCCGATTCTTCGAGGGTGGGGGCGAGTTGGGGATAGCCATCACTGGCTAACACGATCTCCCAGGGTTGGAAGTCGAGTGGTATCACGCGTACCTTAGTCTCTGGAATTGGGAAACCGTCGACGACGGCATAGGTGACATTCTGGTTTTGCATCACCTCGAGCATGGTGGGTATCATCACCTCGCGGGCGGGGTCGTGTGCCTGTAGCAGTTCCCTTTGTGGCACACCTGCAGCCAGGAGCTCGCGCACCTTTTCTGCACGCATCTCTGCGAGCTGTTGCTCGTAGGGCTTGGGGTTGTCGAAATAGTTGTCGCCAATCAGGCACTGGCAGTCGCCCACCATCCACACCTCGCGTCGCAGCCTGCTGTAGATGATCACCGAGGCACAGAGACGCTCCTCTGGATGCTGTTGCATGCGTGCCACGGGGAAGCGCCACCGGTAATGGCGCCGCAGGGTCTGCGTGACACCCACACAGAACTGGTGGCACGATGTGTTGGCAGGCATCCTACGGATATACCGACTGATGAGCTGCATGGCATAGCGCCCGTTACTCATCCAGGGGCAGTGGCGCCGTTTGGTCTTCGAGGTGCTGCCATCGATGACAGCGATGAAGTCAGCGGTGACGACGATCCCGTCCTCGCTTTTCTTCTCGGGGTTTTTCGCTATGATGCTTTGCTCTGTTATTTTCATTCTTGAAGTTCGGGTTATACGATTTGGGTTTCTGTCCACCAGCATGCTGTGGCGCACGATAGCCACCCTGTGGCGGCATGCCGCTGTAGAGTTTGGCAATCAGGTCGGGACGTCCTATCCGTCGCAGACTCTGTTCGATGCCCCGTCGCTCTTCCGGCTTATACCAGAAGAAGAACTGTCGCTGTGCCAGTTTCTCCTTGGGCGTCTTGGCACTGTAAACGGGCTCGAGGGTATAGGGATCATAGCCCGTATACCAGGTCTCCGTGGCATTGGTGAGTGGCGTAGGCGTGAAGTCCTGTACCTGTTCCAGATGGAAGTCGAGATTCTTGGTGATGACTGCCAGCTCCGCCATATCCTCCTCCTGACAGCCGGGGTGCGACGAGATGAAGTAGGGGATGATCTGCTGGCGCAGGCCCTCCTCACGGTTGATACGGTCGAAGATGCGTTTGAAGTCATAGAACTGTGAGAACGATGGCTTACGCATGAGGTACAGCACCCTGTCGCTGGTATGCTCTGGTGCAACCTTCAGACGGCCGCTCACATGGCGAGTGATAAGCTCGCGGGTATAGTCCATCGCCGCCTTGTTGCTCGCCTCGTCCTTGCTGCGGTGCAGCAGCAGGTCGTAGCGCACACCACTGCCAATATAGCTGTGCTTGATGCCTGGCAGGGCATCCACTGCGCGATACACCTCCAGTAGTTTGGAGTGATCGGTATTCAGGTTCGGACAGATCTGTGGATGGATACAGGAAGGACGGCGACATTTCTCGCAGGCGTTCTTGTTCTTACCACTCATGCCATACATGTTGGCAGAGGGTCCACCCAGGTCACTCAGGTTACCTTTGAAGTCGGGCATCTCCATCACCTGTTTCACCTCGCGCAGGATGCTCTCCTTCGAGCGGCAGGTGATGAATTTTCCCTGGTGGGCAGAGATGGTACAGAAGGCGCATCCGCCAAAACAGCCACGATGGATGTTCACACTGAACTTGATCATGTCGTAGGCGGGGATACGTTTCCCTTTGTACTTCGGGTGTGGCTGACGGGTGTAGGGGAGGTCGAACGAGGCGTCGAGCTCCTCCGTGGTCATTGGCGGGAAGGGTGGGTTGATGACCACATAGCGGCCATCGACACCCTGCAGCAGTCGTTGGGCATGCATCATGTTCGACTGCTCCTCGATATGGCGGAAGTTCTCAGCCTCTGCCCGTTTGTTACGCAGACATTCCTCATGGCTGTGCAACACGATATCGTGGTCGGTGATGCCTCCTGGGATCTGGTCCTTATTCGCCAGATAAACGGTCTGCGGCAGGTCGCGTATATCACTGATCTTCTCCCCGTTGGCGAGTCGTTGTGCCAACTGGATGGTGGTCTTCTCGCCCATGCCATAGGTAATCATGTCAGCCGGCGAGTAGCACAGCAAACATTTCTTGAGCTCATCAGACCAATAGTCATAATGGGTCACCCTGCGCAGCGATGCCTCGATACCTCCCAGCACCACGGGCACGTCGGGATAGAGCTCCTTCAGGATCTTGGTATAGACGATGGTGGGGTATTCCGGACGCATGTCATGTCTGCCGTCAGGACTATAGGCATCCTCAGAGCGCAGGCGTCGTGCGGCGGTATATTTGTTGACCATCGAGTCCATACAGCCTGGTGCGATACCAAAGAACAGGCGTGGGCGTCCCAGCTTCTTGAAGTCACGGTAGTCGCCATGCCAGTCGG
>JAEEGF011392491.1_pt1 | contig 39906 bp, 39 predicted proteins | sample 9134171 | NCBI WGS metagenome assembly JAEEGF01 (sample SAMN16246542, study PRJNA631951) | gut metagenome | biome: gut microbiome; feature: rumen; material: AP-attached | host: Bos | place: Iran: Karaj | collected 2018-10 | reverse complement strand
AGCTGTCCTTGGGGTCAATCTCGTAGTACTGCTTGAGGACACCGCTGCGGATCATCTGATAGATGAACTCGTAGGGGAGGTATCTCTTGCCTTCGGCCTTGGCCTTGTCCCAAACCTCTACCAGGTGCTTCTCCAGACGGCGGAAAGCTTCCTCTTCCGGGATGCAGGTGTCCGTAACACGGTTGTAGTGGTTGTCCAGGAGTTCCTGCTCCTGCTTGGGGGTGAGATCACGGTAACCGGGAACCCTGTAGTAGTGGCTGTGGGCCACCAGGTTCATAATATCTTCCTCCAGGTTGTTGGCGCTGCAGCAAACAAAGGCAATCTTGTCCTGGCGAATCATTTCTGCCAGGGAGAGGCCCAGTTCTGCGGTACTCATGGCTCCGGCCATAGCCAGAAACATTTTGCCACCCTTGTTCAGAAGGTCTTCATAGGCTTTTGCAGCATCTACCAGGGCTGCGGAATTGAAGTGACGGTAGTGATGGGTAATGAATTGAGAGATAGGTCCCTTTTCCATTTCTTTTACTATTTTCCACGGGCGAAGCCAGTCTGTGACTTCCAACCCGTAGATTGAGTGCAAAATTAGGAAAAAAACGCGAGAAACGCTATATTTGCAAACTAATTTAAAAGCATGAACCTATTTCCTAACATAGAAAAGGCATATACAAAGGATTTATTATGTGCCAAGGATGCCCAGCGTTTGGCAGAATTCATTGCCTTCGGGCCTATTGTATTCCAGGTAAGCCGCCTTATGCTTAAATTCGGAATTCTGGAATCCTTGAGGGACCATCCTATGACATTAGATCAGGTGGCAGACAAAGCCGGGATTAGCCAGTACGCCGCCAAAGTGCTTATGGAAGCCTCCCTTTCTATAGGAACGGTTCTCATCGACCCCCAAACAGACGAGTATCATCTCACCAAGACCGGTTGGTTCCTTTTGACGGACCCCGCCACCCGCGTGAACATAGATTTTAACCAGGACGTCAATTACGAAGGCTTTTTCCGGCTGGAAGAATCTTTGAAAGAAGGCCGCCCTGCCGGTCTGGAGCATTTCGGCCCCTGGCCCACTATCTATGAAGGACTTTCCTCCCTGCCCAAGCAGGTACAGGACAGCTGGTTTGGCTTTGACCATTTCTACAGCGACCATTCCTTTGATGCAGCCCTTCCCATCGTTTTTGCCGGCAAGCCCCGCAAGATTATGGACGTAGGAGGCAATACGGGCCGATTCTCCCAGCGCTGCGTGGCCTATGACCCTCAGGTGGAGATGACCATCGTGGACCTTCCCCAGCAGATTGGCCTTATGAAGGAAGCCACCAAGGAAGACCCCAATGCGGTTCGCATTCACGGTTTTGGCACCAACCTGCTGGACCCCAAGAACGAATTCCCTCAGGATCTGCATCCGGACGTAATCTGGATGAGCCAGTTCCTGGACTGCTTCAGCGAGCCCCAGATCCTCAGCATCTTAAAACGGGTCGCCAAGGTGATGGACGCCAATACGCGCCTTCTCATTATGGAAACCTTCTGGGACCGCCAGAAGTACGAGCCCGCCGCCTTCTGCCTCACTATGACCAGCCTGTATTTCACGGTTATGGCCAACGGCAATTCCAAGATGTACCACTCAGATGATTTTGTACGGGTGGTCAAGGAAGCTGGCCTGGAAGTGGTGGCCATCCACGACGGTCTGGGTCAGGGACACAGTATTATGGAATGTAAAAAACCACTATAGCTATGAGTATCGAAGAAATTAAAGAAAAAGTAACCACCTTCCTGGTGGACGAATTGGAAATTGAAGAATCCAAGATTGCAGACGGCGCCCGCCTCAAGGAGGATCTGGGAATTGATTCCCTGGAAGTAGTGGATGTTGTTGTTCTGGTAGAAGACTCCTTCGGTTACAAGATGAAACCCGAAGACTTCAAGGAGCTCAAGACCCTGGAAGATTTCTGCCAGTTTATCAAGAATCATATTGCCTAAAGAGGCACATAAGAACTGGAAGGGGAGCACGGACGGTACGCCCTGGATGCATCGTGCGCTCATTTCCCTGGCCCGCATCTTTCCCTTACGCCTTCTGTATGGGCTGATGGCTACCTCCATCCCGTTTTACGTGATGCTGGATGGCAGGGGCCGAAGGGCTTCCTATTCCTTTTTCAGGAAGAGGATGGGCTATGGATGTATCCGGAGTTTTCTCCACGTCTTCTGCAATATGTATAATATGGGCAAGGTGGTCATTGACCGCTTTGCTGCGTATGCCGGCAAGCAGTTCAGGATTCTGGGCCAGGACCAGTATCTCTATGATTCGCTGGTTCCGGACGGCACTTATATGCTAATGGCATCGCATATGGGCAACTTTGAGATGTCCGGCTATATGATCCGGTCGCCCAGACCGATGAAGACACTGGTATTTGCCGGTGAGCAGCAGCAGGTTATGGAACAGCGTTCCCGCCTCTTCACCGACTGCAACGTCCAAATGGTGCCCGTGAAGGAAGACATGTCCCACCTCTTTGTCCTGAACGACGCTCTCCAAAGCGGAGAGATCGTTTCTATGACGGCAGACCGTTCCTTTGGCTCTTCCAAATCTCTCCGCTGTTCCTTCTTTGGACAGGAGGCCTCTTTTCCGGCAGGTCCCTTTACCCTGGCTATCCGGCGCAATGCTACGGTATTTGCCGTTTTCATTATGAAAGAAGGCAGCCGGACGTTCCGTGCCGTTGTAGAAAAGCTGCAGGCACAGGGAGAAGGAGCCGCCCGGCTCCAGTCTCTGGCCGATGCCTATGCCTCGGTGCTGGAACGGGTTGCCCGGCAGTATCCCGACCAATGGTTTAACTTTTATGATTTTTGGGCCGTATGAGCAGTTTCCACGACATTCCCATAGGTGAACTCCTACCCCAGCAGCCTCCGTTCCGCTTTGTGGACCACATAGAGTATTACGGAAAAGGGGAGACCCGCGTAAGCTTTACGCCGGGCAATGGCAATCTCCTTATGGAAGACGGCTGCCTGTGTGCCGCCGGTCTGATGGAGCATATGGCCCAGGCCAGTGCCACCCGTGTGGGCTATTACAGCAAGTATATCCTGCACGTTCCCGTGAGCATTGGTTACATTGGCCAGGTGCGCAAATGGACGCTGAACCGCCTTCCCAAGGCCGGAGAGCTTCTGGAAACCTCCGTATATCTGCGTCAGGAAGTGTTTAACATCTCCCTGGCCGATATTGAAGTGCGCACAGCCGCCGGAGAAGTGCTGGCAACGGCCTCCCTTAAAACAGCCCTGAAGGATGACTAAGGTTTTCTGCATAGGCTGCGGTCTGGTAACGCCGGTGGGGAATACCCCGTCGGAGGTTCTGGCCGCTGTCCGTGCCGGAAAATCGGCCTTCCGCCTCTATGACGGCTGGCCGGAGCCTTATTATGCCTCCCTGCTGGATAGAAACGGTTTTGAGGGGCCCTCGTTCTTTGACCACATTGCCCTCCAGGCGGCCCGTACGGCTGTTCAGGAGGCCGGTATTGACGCATCTTCGGCCCGTGTGGGTCTGGTTCTCTCTACCATTAAGGGAAATATTGAAAAGATTGATACGGAAGATGTGTCGCTGGCCGCTGCTGCGGATACCCTGGCAAAGGGATTGGGCGTGAAAACCACCCCTGTAGTGGTGTCCAATGCCTGTATTTCCGGTCTTGCCGCGTTGTTACAGGGTGTAAGAATGATCCGTAGCGACGCCTATGACCATATTATAGTAGTAGGGGCCGAGGTACAGAGCCGATTCATAGTAACCGGTTTCCAGTCCCTGAAAGCCCTGTCCCTGAATCCCTGCAAGCCTTTTGACGCCGACAGAGAGGGTCTCAACGTAGGTGAGGCCGCAGCTGCAATGGTATTATCAGCCCAACCGGTTTCTTTTGAACCCCGTCCGGTTTCAGGAAATTATTTTTCGCAAGGCTTTGCGAAAAACCAATTTCCTGAAACCTCCACAAGGCTACCGCACGGTGTCGACTGGCCGTTTTGGGAGATTGTTGAAGGGGCGGTGAGGAATGATGCCAATCATATTTCCGGGCCGTCCAGGACGGGTGAGGGAAGCTATAATGCCCTCAGATATGTGCTGGAAGGGGTATCGGCAGAGGAGTTGGCATTTGTGAATGTACACGGAACGGCTACCAGGTACAATGATCAGATGGAAGCCATTGCCCTGAACAGGGCTGGCTTACAGGATGTACCCGTGAATGCCCTCAAGGGCATCTTTGGCCATACAATGGGGGCTGCAGGTATCCTGGAGTCCATTGTTTCTATGAAGGCCTGCGATGCGGGCGTGATACTGCCCACGCAGGGCTTCTGCCAGATGGGCGTGGAGCCGGCCGTGAATGTTTCGGCCCTGGAAAGAAAGACCGACAGGAAGGTTTTTGTGAAACTGCTGTCCGGTTTTGGTGGCGTGAACGGAGCTTTGCTCTTTAGAAAAGGAGGTGCGGAATGAAGCAGGTGAGTATTCCTTCGGGTGCTTCCTTGACGGAGCTGTACCGTAAGTGGGTAGGGGACTATCCCAAGTTCTTCAAGATGGATACCCTGAGCAAGCTGGGTTTCCTTCTTACGGAGATGCTGGTGCACGACGAGCCGGACCGTTTCACCTTCCGGGAAGACCGCGCGGTGCTGGTATTCAGCCGCGAAGGCTGTGTGGCCAATGACCGCCACTATGCGGAGTCTATGAAGGACTTCCCTTCGCCGGCGCTGTTTGTGTATACGCTTCCCAACATTGTCTCCGGAGAGATTGCCATCCGCAACAAATGGGGTGGAGAGAGCTCTGCCTACGTACTTGAAAGCTACGATGAGGCCCGGATTTGGGAGCTGGTAAGGCAGGCTTTTCAGGATAAGTGCACCAAATCGGCTTTGGTGGCCTGGATTGACTGCATCTCTGATAATGACTTTGTAACCAACGCTTGGTTAGTTAATGAAACAGATATGTTATGAACGATAACAAAAATGTTAGATATGGAAAACTTGATCAACGAGCTTAAATTGAAGGTAATTGATGCCTTGAACCTGGACGGAATGACCCCCGAGGACATTGACGACAATGCTCCTCTGTTTGGAGATGAAGGTCTGGGTCTGGACTCCATAGATGTACTGGAACTGATTGTCCTTTTGGAGAAAAATTACGGCATCCGTCTGGCTTCTCCCGCCCAGGGCAAGGAGGTTTTCCAGAGCGTGGCCGTTATGGCTGCCTATGTGGAAAAGAACCGTACCAAGTAAGTGAAGCCAGAACTGGTCATAACGGGTGCCGGCGTGGTTAGCGCTATTGGGGTGGGCAAGGCTGCCAACCTCGAAAGCCTGCTGCACGCCCGCTCGGGCGTGGCCCCCATCCGCTACCTGGGCACGGAGCTTAAGGATTTCCCGGTAGGGGAAGTCAAGCTCTCCAATGAGGAATTGGGTGCCCTTTGCGGGGCTCCGGCAGAATGGCCGCGTACCACGCTCCTGTCCATCTGCGCCCTCCAGGAAGCCTTGAAGGAGGCAGGATTGGCCGATGGAAGCGGTATGCGCCTGATTGGCGGTACCACCGTGGGAGGTATGGACGTGACGGAAAAGATTTTCCCCAAATACTCTCCCAACCACGGCTGCGGTGCATCTACCGACCTGGCCGCCCTCTTCATTGGGGGCTTTGAAGATGCCACAACCCTGTCTACGGCTTGTTCATCGGCCGCCAATGCCTTTATGTTTGGCGCCAACCTCCTGCGCACCGCTCAGTATGAACGGGTGGTTGTAGGAGGCAGCGAGAGCCTTTCCAACTATCACCTGAACGGTTTTAATTCCCTTATGATCCTGGACCGTGAGCCCTGCCGTCCTTTTGACGCCACCCGGGCCGGCCTTAATCTGGGAGAAGGAGCTGCCTACCTGGTGCTGGAAACCCTGGAAAGTGCCCGTAAGCGCGGTGCAAAGCCGCTGGCCCGCCTTTCCGGCTTTGGCAATGCCTGCGACGCTTTCCATCAGACCGCTTCTTCCGAGAACGGAGAAGGCGCTTTTCTGGCTATGCAGAAAGCCCTTAAGATGGCAGGCTTGCAGCCGTCCCAAATTGACTATATCAATGCCCACGGTACGGGTACGCCCAACAATGATGCCTCCGAGAGCACGGCTCTCAGGCGCATCTTTGACGGCAAGGTGCCGCCGGTGAGCTCCACCAAGGCCTTTACCGGCCATACCACCAGTGCATCGGGCTCCATTGAGGCCGTCTTCTGCCTCCTGGCCCTACAGCAGGGCTTCATTCCGCCGCAGCTGAACTACAGCACTCCAGATCCTGCCTGTGTAATGCCTTGTACATCGGCCCTTCAAAAACCTCTCAAGCATATTCTTTCCAATGCTTTTGGGTTTGGAGGCAACGATTCTTCCTTTATCCTGAGTGCTTATGAGTAGGGAAGTGTACATACGCGCCGTTGTTAAGTTGGGGGCCGAGGATCCCGACTTCCGCGAGGTGATTTCCCCTCTGGAAGCCCGCCGTATGGGCCGTCTGCTCAAAAGGGCGGTCTGGTGCTCTTCCAAGGCCCTGCAGGAAGCCGGCATAGAGATGCCCGACGCCGTGATTACAGCTACGGACTATGGCTGTATGGAGAATTCCGAGGCTTTCCTCCGGGGAGTGCTCAATTCGGAAGAAGGGGCTATGAGTCCCACCAAGTTTATGCAGAGTACCCACAATACCATTGGCTCCCTGATTGCCATCCGGCTGGGCTGCCACGGGTACAACGCCACTTATTCCCATACCGGCTGTTCGCTGCGCAGCGCCCTGGAAGACGCTATGATGCAGCTCCAGCTGGGAGAAATTGAAAACGCCCTCGTGGGCTGGTACGATGAGCGTACTCCCGCTATGGAGGAAATGCACCTTCCCGGCTCAGAACACGCTGTAGCCGTGGTTTTATCCGTGAATCCTAAGTAAAATAAAGATATGCTCAGACTCCTTTTCCTGTCGGTGGTTCAGTCCATTCTGATGTGCAGCGCGCAGTCGCTGTTCAAGGTGGCCGCTACGCATATGGCGCCTTTTTCCTGGACCTGGACCTTTTTCCGGGACAGTGTTCTGTTGAACTGGTGGCTGGCAGCGGCCGGTGCCTGCGGCATTGCCGGCGTCATCGAGTGGATGTATATGCTCAAGACCTATCCCTTCAGTCAGGTGTATCCGCTCTCATCTATGAGCTTCCTCTTTGGTATGTTTGTTGCGATGATCTTCTTTAAGGAGACCGTTGTCTGGCAGCAGTGGGTGGGCGTATTCCTCATTCTGGCCGGTTGCGGACTCATTGCAAGATAATGAAAAGATGGACTGCATATCTTCTGACGGCTGTTTTGGCCCTGACCTGTGCCTTTAGCGCACAGGCCCAGGAAGACGTATGGTCCCGCGTCAAGGAAGTCAATATGCCCAAGAAGACGCTCCAAGCCAACTGGAACCGCATTTACCATTCTCCTATGCTGCAGGAGGATATCCTGAGCGAGGGAACGGTTTCCATTGTTGAGCCGGATGGGCTGCGCTGGGAAACCCTCAAGCCCGTGAAGCATATAACGGAGCTGGACGGCAAGCAGGAAAAGGGCCGATTCCGTCTTCCCCAGGAGAAAGATTTCAAGGTAAACGTGCTGGAGGGAGAGACCTATTCCGTGCAGCTGACACCCCTTAGAAGAGACCTCAAACAGCTGGTGGGACAAATTGTATTAACGGTTGAGAAGAAGACCTATAAGCTTCTTAATGTTACCATATTAGGTATTGACGGAGATTGGACAAAGATTACCTTCTCCAACGTAAAAATGGACGAGTAATATGCTGGAAGGATTCCTGTACAAAATAGTGGAAAAGGGAGACGGCTGCGCCAAGGTTGAGCTGCTTCCTGAGAGTCCCATTTATGCCGCCCATTTTCCGGGCTATCCCGTTACGCCCGGCGTTACGCTGGTGCAGATGGGTTTGGAGCTGATGGACAAGAAACTTCAAAGCGCCAAAGACATCAAATTTGTGGTGCCGGTGCTCCCTACCAAGGAAGGCACGGTGCTCAAATATGAATGGACCGTGGAAGAAGACAGGGCCGATGTGTCCGTCTTCCTGAGCGACGGAACCCTCTGCGCAAAAATGGCCCTGGGCGTATGAACGACACCCTGATCCTGGTTCCCACTTACAACAATGCAGGCACGCTGAAAAACGTGCTCCAGCGCTGTCTGGAGCAGGGATTGCCGGTGCTTGTGGTAGATGACGGGAGCACGGATGATACGGGCCGAATCTTAAAAGAGATGCCCGGTCAGGCCGGGTATGACGGCTTAATGGTAGTGACCCACCCGGTGAACCAGGGTAAGGGCCGGGCCCTTAAAACGGGCTTCCAGGAGGCTCTGAAGAGGGGTTACAGCTATGTGATTACCATAGATTCCGACGGCCAGCATTTCCCCGAAGATATTCCTGTTCTGCAGACGCAGAAAGGGGAGAAGACCCTGGTGGTGGGCAGCCGCTCGCAGATGGGGGCCAACGGAGGGGGCTCTTTTGCCAACCGTTTCTCCAATTTCTGGTTCCGCCTCTATACCGGTGTCAACTTACCCGACACCCAGACGGGATACCGCCTCTATCCGCTCAAGAAACTTCCTTCCTTATCCATTCTGAGTTCCCGTTATGAGGCCGAACTGGCCCTTCTGGTCTTCAGCGCCTGGAAAGGCCTGGAACTCAAGCCGGTACCGGTGAGAGTTTCTTATCCAGAGGACCGCGTGTCCCATTTTCGGCCTGGTATAGACTTCTTCAGAATCTCTGTTCTCAATACGGTTTTGCTGCTCGTCAGCCTTCTTTACGGATGGCCCAGAACCCTTCTAAGACGAATCCTGGGTAAGTAATCCTTCTTTTCTAGCCGGATTTTTATTACATTTGTAAAATGTAAAGCTACGAGCCGGTGAGAGACTTTATCCTAAAACTGCACGACATCCTGCGCGCCCACAAGGGCTGGGCAGTTCTTCTGCTTGTTGTGCTTCTCACCCTCAGCGTTTTAAGTGCCCTCCGCCTCCAATTCCAGGAGGATATCAGCGCCTTTTTGCCGGAAGATTCCCGTGAGCAGCTGCAGGCTACTTCGGGGGATGAGAAGATGGCCGTCATTTTCCAGGGCGGCACCGCGGAAGAGAGACAGGATGCCGTTTATGCTTTCCAGGACCGTTGGGAGGAAGCCTTCCCGGATATCTATCTTTATGAGGGTGCTGCCGGAGAACAGGTGGCCGAGGTATTTGGTTTCCTGAATGCCAACTGGCCTTATTTCCTTCAGGAAAAAGACTATGCCAGAATGGATTCCCTGCTGGCGGTTCCGGGCTATATTGCCTCCAAGTTACAGGAAGACAAGCTTTCACTGGCTACGGCCAATCCGTTTACTTCCAGATATTTAAGAAGCGACCCTTTGGGGCTTTATTCCCCGGTTTTAAACCGTCTTCAGGAAGCCCAGCCCGCCGCTCTGCAGGATACGGAGATTCTCTTTTTTGACTCGCCTTACGGCAGTTCGGAGAGCGGCAAAAACGGGGAATTGCTGGCCGGTCTAAACGCTCTTAAGGAAGAGTGCTCAAAGGAATATCCCTCCGTTCATATCTTCTCTACGGGTGGCCCGGAAGTGGCTGTAGAAAATGCCCATAGAATCAAAACGGATTCTTTCCTGGCCCTGGCTTTTGCCCTGGTCCTGATTTGCATGGTGCTGTGGTTCAGCTACAAGCGGGTGCAGGACGTACTGTGGATTCTTATTTCCATAACCGTGGGGGCCGTATTTGCCCTGGGCATCATTGCCTGTTTCAAGGCCAGCGTTAGCATCATAGTACTGGGAATTGGCTGTACGGTCATTGGCATTGCCGTCAATTATCCGCTGCATTACATTGACCATCTCAAGTATTGCCCCGACCGGCGCCAGGCCTTGGCCGAGCAGATTGACCCGCTCCTGACCGGCAACATTACCACGGTGGGTGCCTTTCTGGGCCTTCTGCTTTTGAAATCGGAGGCCCTGCATGATTTTGGCTTCATTGGCGCCATTATGCTGGTGGGAACCATTCTGTTTGTGCTCATCTTCCTGCCGGTGTTTGTTCCGGTGTGCGAGAGGGAGAGAAAGGTCATCAAGCTGGATCCTGCCCGCTATTTCCATCCGGGAGAAAAGACCCGCAGAGCCATCTTTATTGGCTTCCTGGCCCTCACGGTTCTCTTTGCCTATACGGGCAAGAAGCTTCAGTTTGACTCCAATCTGCACAACATCAACTATATGACGGAGAGCCAGTCCAAGGGCTTTGCCCTGCTGGAATCCCTGTCCCTGGCCCCTGACGCATTCCCTATTCCGTCGGCGGAGGAGCAGAAGGAGAGAATCGGCCTTTGGAATTCTTTCTGGGAGCGGCATCAGGATGTGCCGGATCTTCTGATTGAAGAGGGTCTCAAAGCCGGCTTTACCGCCCACGGCTTCCAGCCCTTCTTTGATGCTTTGGATGCCACCTGGGAGCCCCGGGAAAGGGCTTATTTCCAGCCGGTAGACTTCTCCCCGCAGGAGAATATGGCGGGTACTTTGGTTAGCGCTCTTTCTCAGGATTTCGATACCATCGGCCTGGTTTGCAGCCTCATTGTCCTTATTTTCCTGTGGATCAGCTTCGGCTCGCTGGAACTGACCCTGATTGCCTTCCTGCCGCTGGCTGTGAGCTGGATCTGGATCCGGGGTATTATGGGTCTGACGGGCCTGCAGTTCAATATCGTGAATATCATTCTGGCCACCTTTATCTTTGGTATGGGAGACGACTACAGCATCTTCATTACCGAGGGACTGGAATACGAGTTCAAAACCGGAAAGAAGATCCTTCATTCCTATGGAAATGCCGTTGTGCTGAGCGCCATCATAATGTTCATTGGCATTGGCGTACTGGCGTTTGCCAAGCATCCGGCCCTCCAATCCCTGGGCCTGGTTACGGTAATAGGAATGATTACGGTGGTGGCTATGGCTTGCTATCTGCCGCCCATCGTGTACCGCTGGCTGCACTTCAAGAACGGGAAACGGCGTTCGAAGCCGCTTACCATTGCCGGTCTGCTGGCTACGGCTTATATTGCCCTCACTATGGTGGTCTGGATGTCCTTGCTGTCCATTCTGGCCCTGTTCTTCCCGCAGGGGCCCGCCTATAACAAGATAGTGCGTCGTGTGGCCTCCTGGGCTATGCACCTGATTCCCGGCTGCAAATATACCGTCAAGAACCCGCACGGAGAAGATTTCTCCAAGCCGGCCGTCTATATCTGCAACCACCAGAGTCACCTGGATGTGCTGCCCCTGATAGCCCTGCAGCCCAAGCTCATCTTTATGACCAACGACTGGGTCTGGAAGTTCCCCTTCTATGGAGCGGTCATCCGAAAAGCCGGCTATTTCCCGGCCTCCTGGGGCCTTTCGGCCAATAGCGAGCATATCAAGAAAATGGTGGCCGAAGGTTATTCCGTGGTCATCTTCCCCGAAGGAACCCGTACGCTGGATGGCAGTATAGGCCGATTCCACCGCGGAGCCTTCCTGGCAGCCCGGGAGATGGGTATGGATATCTTGCCGCTGCTCATCCGCGGCTTCCACGAAGCCCTGCCCAAGCACGATTTCCTGCTTCGTTTCCACCCGCTCACGCTGGAGATAGGGGAGCGCAGGCAGATTCCCGAAGAGGCCGATATTGCCGCCTTTACGCGGGAAATGAGACATTTTTATGTGGACTGGTATGAGAAGGGTGCTTAGCATACTGCTTTTCCTGCTCTGTGTCCCGGCGTTCTCCCAGGAGCGTATCTGGGACGGTACCAAGTGCCACAACAAGAGCGTAACCTTAACGGCCTATCTGCCGGAAGGGGAGCCCCGGGCGGCTGTCATAGTGTGCCCTGGAGGCAGCTATCACTGGCATGATATGGAGACAGAGGGAACCCTTGTGGCACGGTGGCTGGCCTCCGAAGGATATGCTGCGTATGTGCTCAAATACAGGGTGGCCGGTAAGTTTGAGTTTACATCCAAGTACCGCTCCTTGCTCAGGGGGCACAGGCATCCGGATATGATCTGTGACATCCAGCGGGCTATCCAGCTTGTCAGGGAGCGTTATGACGGCCCTGTGGGGGCCATGGGATTCAGTGCCGGAGGTCATCTGGTGATGAGTGCAGGGGAGTACTTTGATACCAACTTCCTTTCGCGGTACGGCGTTGAGCCGGAAGTATCCCTGAGACCGGACTTTGTGGCGCCCATTTATCCGGTGGTCACTATGAGTGCAGCTCCGGTCCACAAACGCTCCAGGCTGGGCCTTTTGGGAGAATGGACGGTATTGAAGCAGGAAATGCGGGACTCCCTGTCCCTGGAAAAACACGTAAAGGCCGATACGCCCCCGGTGTTCCTGCTCAACTGCGTGGATGATCCCATAGTTGATTACAGGAATTCCGTGCTGCTGGATTCGGCCCTTACTGCGCGGCACATTCCGCACCTGTATACCCAATACGCTACCGGAGGTCACGGCTTTGGAGCCAACCCCTATAAGCAGAACGAAGACACCAGAAACTGGCAGGAACTATTTCTTAATTGGTTAAATATACAGATTCTTCGCTACCCTCAGAATGACAAGTCTTGTCATCCTGAGGAGTGAAACGACGAAGGATCTGTCAAAAACTGAAGTATGGATATTGAGTTTAGAAAACCTGAGGAAATTAAGGCATTCCAGGAAGGACTGCTGCACGATGCGTTGGTTTACTTGAAGGAGCACTCCAAGTACTATCAGCGTATGTTTGAGAAGTATCACATAGACATTGAGAAGATCCGCACCATAGAGGATCTGCAGAAGATTCCCTTTACGGAAAAGAAGGACCTGCAGCTGTTTAACGACGAGTTCCTCTGCTGCCCCAAGGAGAAGGTGGTGGACTATGTGACCACTTCCGGTACGCTGGGAGACCCCGTGACCTTCGGATGCACCGATAAGGACCTGGAGCGTCTGGCCTACAATGAGAAGAAGAGCTTTGAGTGCGCAGGTCTGGGTCCCGGCAACATTGTGCAGCTTATGACCACCATAGACAAGCGCTTTATGGCCGGGCTGGCCTATTTCCTGGGCATACGCAAGCTGGGCGCCAGCATCATCCGCGTGGGTAACGGCATCCCCGAACTGCAGTGGGATACCATCAACCGTCTCAAGCCGGACACCATAATGTGCGTGCCTTCCTTCATTCTGAGGCTTATCCAATATGCCGAAGACCACGGCATTGACTATAAGAATTCCTCCATCAAGCGCATCATTGGCATTGGTGAAGGAATGCGGGACCAGAACTTTGAACTGAACCTCCTGGGCCGCCGCATCAAGGAAAAATGGGACGTGGAGCTCTTTGCTACCTATTCTTCTACGGAGATGGGCGCCACTTTCTCCGAGTGCCCTTACGGCTGCGGAGGCCACGTGCATCCCGAGCTTATTATAGTGGAAATCATTGGAGAGGACAACCTGCCGGTGCCCGATGGCCAGGTGGGCGAGATTGTGATTACCACCCTGGGTGTGGAAGGTATGCCGCTGCTGCGTTTCCGCACCGGAGATATGGCTGCCAAGATTACCGAGCAGTGCAAGTGCGGCCGTTACAGCTACCGCCTCACTCCGCTGGTGGGACGCAAGAACAATATGATCAAGCTCAAGGGTACCACCCTGTACCCGCCGGCAGTGAATGACGTGCTGGACAACACCCCGTATGTAGAGAACTATGTGGTAATTGTACAGGATTCCGAAGCCGGAACCGACGATGTGGTGGTGCAGCTGGGCCTCAAGTACGAGCCCGAGTTTGACGCCGTCAAGGACCTCAAGGACCGTTTCCGCTCCCGTATCCGCGTGGCTCCCACCATTGAGATCCTGCCCGTCCCGGAAGTGGCGGCCATCAACTTCCCGGCCAAGAGCCGCAAGCCTGTGAAATTCATTGATAAACGCGCCAAACATGTTTGACGATATTCGCCCCTATGTAGATGCTGAGATCCCTGCAGCTATGCAGCGGATTGTGTCCGACAAGTATTTTCCTCTCGTTTGTGACTTCCTGTTCCCTAATATGCCGGTGCAGGAGGTAGCAGCGCTGGTGGGCAGTTGCCGCACCGTGGAAGAGTTCCAGCTCCGGGTTATGTACAAGGTAATCTACGCCATTGCCGACAAGACCACCGACGGCCTTTCCGTGTCCGGTATGGAACGCCTGGACCCCAATATGGACTACCTCTTTGTCTCTAACCACCGGGACATTATGATGGACGCCGGCTTCCTGCAGGTGCTGCTGTGTGATGCAGGCCGAAAGACCTCCGAAATCACCTTTGGAGCCAACCTGATGCAGGGCCAGATGGTCATAGATGTGGGCCGAAGCAACAAGATGTTCCGCATCGAGAGGCCCACTACGGTTACTTCGGCCCGGGATTTCCTGCTCAAGAGCCAGTATGTGTCGGAGTACATCCGCTATGCCGTTACCCAGAAGAAGGAAAGCGTGTGGATTGCCCAGCGCAACGGCCGCACCAAGGACGGTATGGACCTCACGGACCAGGGCATTATCAAGATGTTCAACCTCTCCGGCGGGGAAGACCGTGTCGCCTCTTTGGACGAGCTCCATATTGCTCCGCTGGCCATTTCCTACGAATGGGAGCCCTGCGACGAATTAAAGGCCCTGGAGCTCTACGCCAAGAGTTCCGGCCAGCCTTATATTAAAAAGCCCGGAGAAGACCTTAACAGCATCCTTACGGGCATTACCCAGCCCAAGGGCCGCGTGCACCTGGCCGTCTGCGAGCCTCTGCACCGCGAGGAACTGGAGCAATTCAGCAAGTGCACCAATCCCGAGTTCAACAAGAGCGTGGCAGAACTCATTGATTCCCGTATCAAGGCCGCATACCGCCTGTATCCCAATAACTACATTGCCGCCGACCTCCTGAACGGACAACGCAGTTATTCCTACACAGACGCAGAGAAAGAGACCTTTATCAAGCACGTAGACAAGATAACAAAAGAATATCCCCCGGAACTGAGAGATATTCTTTTGAGAATCTACGCTTCGCCGATTCTCAAAAGAATTTAATATCTGTTTCACAGACTGGGGGGCTACCCCCCCAGACCCCCTGGGTCGCTTCGCTCCGTAATACCTTCGATTAACTTCCGATGAATTCGCGGAGGAGGGATGTTGCGGGAATTTCTTTATCCGGCACGGGGATAAAGTAGTGGATGAACTTGAGGAGGCGGTGGGCTTCGGCGTACTCGGCGCAGTTTTGGTGAACGCTGCGGAGGATGGGCTCCGCATGGTTCTTAAGCACCGCAAACTCAATGAGGTAGGCGCTGTTGAACATTACGTCGGCCGTTTCCTGATAGGGGTAAATCCACTTTTCCTCTGCATCCAGAACATTCTGCCAGTTGGAGATGGACTGCTGGGCCGTAAAGGCTCCGGCGTTATAGTCACGCACGATGCGCCGCAGGAGGCGGTTGTCGCTGGTAGGAATGCTGTTGTGGTCGTCCAGGAGGGTTCCCGTGAGCGTGTTGATGAAGATCTTGAACTTGGCCGAATCGGGAATCTTGCTGGTGAGCTGGGGATTGAGGGCGTGGATGCCTTCGATGAGGAGGATTCGGCCCTCTCCCAACTTGAGCTTCTTGCCATTGTATTCCCGCAGGCCCGTGACAAAGTTGAATTCGGGCACGGAGACCTCTTCACCGGCGATGAGCTTCATTATGTCGCTCTCCATCAGGTTGTGGTCCACGGTCTCGAAGTTATCAAAGTCGTAAGAGCCGTCGGGGAACTTGGGCGTTTCCACGCGGTTGACAAAGTAGTCGTCCGTACTCACGGACATAGGACGCAGTCCGCAGGCCTTGAGCTGGACCGCCAGACGCTTGCAGAATGTGGTTTTACCGGAAGAGGAAGGGCCGGTGATGAGCACCACCTGCAGGGGCGTATTCTTGTCGTTGTAGCGGCGCTCTATTTCTTCGGCAATCTTTACAATCTTCTTTTCCTGGAGAGCCTCAGCTATCTGGATGAGCTCGCTGGCACGGCCGTTCAGAATGGCCTGGTTGACGTCTCCCACGGTGCTCAGACCCATAATGATGTTCCAGCGCAGGGCCTCCGTGAACATTTCAAAGGTGCGGGGCTGGTCCACATAGTCGGCCACGCGGGTAGGGTCTTCCAGGGAAGGAACCTGCAGGAGAACGCCGTCGTGATAGGGCTGCAGGCCCCAGACGGTCAGATAGCTGGTGGAAGGTACCAGTTTACCGTAGTAGAAGTCGGCCGTTTCTCCCAGCGTATAATAGTCCGTATAGGCCTCGCCGCTGGTTTCCATCAGGCGTACCTTGTCTTCGGCCCCGGCTTTCTTGAATTCCTTGATGGCTTTCTCGGTCTGCACGTCGTAGCGGTGGAAGGGGAGATCCTTCTTCACCAACTCGTGCATATAGTCCGTGAGCTTCTGGATATCCTCGGGGGTGATGGGGGTGTCATCGGCCTTTCTGATGTGACAGAAATAGCCGTGGGAGATGGGATGCTCCACATAGAGCCGGCTTTCCGGCAGGACATCGCAGCAGGCCTTGTAAAGCAGGAAAAAGAGCGAGCGGCAGTACACGCGCATCCCACTGGATTCGCGGACATCTATGAATTCGATGTCTTTGTTCTGGTAGACTTTGAACTTCAGACCCTGCGATACATTGTTTACCTTGGCGGAAACAATAGGGTAGGGCCGATGACAGTCAAACTCGGCAAGCATCTGCAGAAGGGAAGTGCCTTCCGGGAAGCGCTTGCTCTCTTTGGTGTTTTTACAATAGACCTGAACCATCGGTAGAGGATTTATAATTTAACTTCCTGTTTTTCAAGATAAGAGACCACGTCGCCAACCGTATTGAACTGGGCCAGGGCCTGGTCGGGAATCACAATTCCGTACTGGTCTTCGATGCGCATCAGGAGCTGGAGGATATCCAGGGAATCGGCTCCCAGGTCTTTTTTGATTTGGGATTCAGGGGTAATCCGGGAAGCATCTACGCGGAGCTGCTTGGCCAGAATGGTTTGTACTTTTTCAAACATATCTATTCTTCGTAATGTTCATACTTGGCAATTTCTGCCTCAATCTTACCGGAGAGCTGGCTCACTTCCATCTTATAGGCCTGCTCAATGCACTTTTCTACGGCTATGGCCTTGGAGGAACCGTGTCCTTTGACCACCACCTTGGAGGTGCCCAGGAGCACGCTGCCGCCGTAATTCTGGTAGTTCATAAACTCCTTGAGGTCCTTGAACATCTTCTTCATCAGAAGGGCGCCCAGCTTATAGAGGGTGCGGCTGAAGATTTCTCCCTTGAGCTTTTTGAGGAGTTCCAGGGCGGTTCCTTCGGTGGTTTTTACCAGCACGTTGCCGCTGAAACCGTCGGCCACCACCACATCGTAGCTGCCGCTCAACAGGTCACGGCTTTCCATATTACCTACGAAGTTAAGGCCTTCCGTTTCCTGCAGCAGGCCATAGGCTTCTCGGCGCACGTCGTCTCCCTTTTCGGCCTCTTTTCCTACGTTCAGGAGCGCTACACGGGGTTTCTTGACGCCATAGACATTCTCCATATAGAGGGAGGCCATAATGGCAAACTGGCGCAGATGGGCACTGGTGACTTCTACGTTGGCACCGCTGTCGCAGATGCCCACGATGCCGCCGTCCATAGTGGGAAGGATGGGGCAGAAGGCGGGCCGAATAACGCCGGGAATGCGGCCCAGACGCACCAGGGCGCCGGTTACCAGGGCTCCGGTGGAACCGGTGGATACCATAGCGGCAATGTCGTCACGGTCCCTCAGCAGGATGATGGCCTTCATCATAGAGGAGTTGCGCTTGAGACGCACCACATCGGTAGGTTTTTCGTCGCAGCCAATCACTTCCGGGGCGTGCACAATCTCCACGCGGGAGGCGTCATACGTCTTTCCGGCCAGTTCCTTGCGCAGGATTTCCTCGTCTCCGCACAGCATCACGTACAGGTCGGGATTCTTGGCCAGGGCCGCCAGGGCGCCTTCTACGGGTGCCTGAGGGCAATGGTCTCCTCCAAAGCAGTCAATCAATATCTTTATCATACCAATTTCTTAACGTAGGATCTGTATCGCTTGCATTCCTCGCTCTTGAAGCGGCGCCACTGGTTCAGGATGGCGTAGTTGTCTTCCAGGTTCAGGTTGGTGTCGGCCCATTTGACGCGGGGATTGTCCCTCAGCATCTTCATAATGGACAGGGAGAGGGCGCCGGATACACCGCGGTTCAGGTATTCGGGATCCACGCCCACCAGGCACAGGTCCAGGATGTTGGGCTTCTTGATGTAGTAAAGGAGCTTGAGAAGGGTCCAGGGCGTGTACTTGCCACGGGTTCCCACCAGGGCGGGAGCCAGACCGGGGAAGGACAGGCCAAAGCAGACCAGCTTATCGTTCTCGTCCAGGATCACCGCCGTATACTTGGGACTGATGACCATAGCAAAGTTCTCCAGCACCAGTTTGCGCATACCCTCGGTGAAGGGGACGGTTCCGTACAGATCTTTGTAGGAGGCGTCCAGCAGGTCAAAGATGCCTTCGGAGTACTTCTTGAGAAGGTCCGGACCGCTCTTGGCCGTTCCGTAATGCAGCTTGTAACGCTTGAAAATGAAGGCCACCAGCTCCTCCAGTTCATCCAATGCTTCAGGACTCTCGGGGCCGTAGAGGCGGCTGGCCGTCCAGTCAATCTCCTTCTGGTAGCCCAGGGCTTCCACGTGCTCCTTGTAGTAACTGAAGTTGTAGTTCTCTTCAAAGGTAGCGGGCTCTTCAAAGCCGTCTACCAGCATACCTTCGCGCTCCAGGTCGGAGAAGTTGAGAGGTCCCACCATAGTGTCCATACCTTTTTGCACGGCCCAGGCTTCGGCCTTTTCAAAGAGAGCGCGGGATACTTCCGGGTCCTCAATGGCATCAAAGCGGGAGAAGCGGCAGCGCTTTTCACCGTTCTTGGCATTGGCGTCCTTCTGGATGATGCACTGGATGCGGCCGGCGGGTACGCCGTCCTTGTAGGCCACGAAATAGGTCCATTCACAGCTGCTCTTGTACACGTAGTCCTTCCCAAACATTTTGCGCTCGTCGGCGTATAGCGGCGGCACAAAGTACGGGTTGCCTTTGTACAGGTCCAGGGCAAAATTCAGGAACTGCTTTTGCTCTTTTTTGGTTTTGACTTCTCTTACTTCTATCATATTAGCGATGCTTGGCGTGGAAGCAGACTCCAACGCCGTTGGGACCGCAGTGGCTGCCGGCGGTGGGGTTCACATACACGTAAACGATATTCTGTTTGCCAAAGCGATCCTCAATCATACGGCCAACCTCCTGGGCAATCTCGGGGGCGTCCGTATGGCCAATGCAGATACGGTGCTTGTCAATTTCGTCTCCCAGTTCGGCCACTTTCTCTACCAGGGCCTTTATGGCGTTGGGACGGCCCTTGACGGTGCCAATGGATTCCATCTTGCCGGCCTGGCTCATATGAATGAGGGGACGCACGCCGATGAGGGTACCCATAGTGGCGGCGAGTCCGCTTACACGGCCGCTGCGGCGGAAGAACTTGAGGTCATCGGCAAAGAAATACATAGCAAACTTGTCTACCTCGGTCTTGGCCCATTCCAGGATCTCATCGAGGGTCTTGCCGGCCTTGACCATATCACCCACCTCGCGTACGATGGCGTAGCTGATGGTGGTGATGCCCTTGGTGTCAATTTCCTCAAAGCGTACGCCCGGGTACTGGGCCTTGAGCTCGGCAATGGCCTGGTCCATTACGTCAAAGGTGTTGGTCATAGCGCGGGAGAAATGCACGTAAAGGATGTCGTTTCCGGCCTTGAAGTCTTCTTCGAAATAGTTGATATACTGTTCCTTGGAGATGGCGCTGGTGGTGGGCAGAACGCCGCCGCGCAGCATATCGTAGAAGGCGTGACCGTCAAAGGTCTCGAAGTCTACGTAAGGGTAGGTGGTTTTGGCGTCCACGCTGTAAGGCATGGAGATGAGCTTGTAACCGTATTCAGCCGCCTCAATGGGGGTGATGTCGGTATCGGAATCGGTGTATATCTTTAACATAGCACTAAAATATAATCGTAAACGGGTTGTCCGCCGTCCAGGAGGATGACCTCGGACAGGGGATAGGCTTTCTGAAGCTGGGCTTGCAGTTCCTGCGCTTCCTGGGCCGAAGCATCGGAGCCCTGCAGAAGCATCACAATATCGGCATTCTGGGCCTCCAGTTTCTGGGCCAGGGTAAGGACCGTATCCCTCCTCTCGGGGCAGCAGCAGAGGACGTCCTTGCCGCTGAAACCGATGTATTCTCCGGTTCGGGCGTCAGCTGTATCGCGGATGGCCTTGGAAACGGAGCCGGTGGTAACGGACGCAGCAGCCTGCTTGAGGACCTCAGTGAGTTCTTCCAGCGGAAGTTCGGCGTCCAGGTTGGCCATAGCGTAATAGCCTTCTCCCAGCGTATGGGTGGGAATGACCACAATCTGCGACTTCTCGTAGAGCTGGGCGGCCTGCTGGGCCGTAAGGATGATATTGCTGTTGTTGGGGAATACCAGGATGGTATCGGCCGCTGCTTCATCAAAAGCTTCCAGGAAACGGTCCACCGGGGGATTCATAGTCTGGCCGCCTTCTATCACGGCATCGGCCCCCATCTCTTTGAAAGAGGCCGAAAGACCCGCGCCCGAAGCCACCGTCACAATGCCCAGGGCTTTGCGGGTGCGCTTGAAACGCTCGTCCATATGGTTCTCGTGGTGTTGGAGGGTCATATTCTCCACCTTGATGGTGAGGAATTCGCCCCACTCGCGGCACTTGGTGAGCACGGCGCCGGGATCCTTGGTGTGCACGTGCACTTTGATGATGGAACCGTCGCGGAAGAAGACCAGGGAGTCTCCCTGGGTTTCCAGCCAGTCGTGGATAACGGACTCGTCAAAGGTATCCAGATCCACTTTGCAGCGCTGCAGACGGAGGAGGAACTCAGTGCAGTAGCCAAACTCCAGTACGCTGTCTTCCGTGAAGGCGTTGAAATCTACTTTGGGGGCAGCAACCGGTTGGTTCTTAACGTCATCCCCGACTTCGATCGGGGATCTTCCGTGCAGGGCGTCGCGCATACCTTCGGCAATGCAGAGGAGGCCTGCGCCGCCGCTGTCAACCACACCGGCCTTTTTGAGCACGTCCAGGAGGTCGGGGGTATGCTGCAGACTCAGGTCCATACCGGCAATCCAGAGGTCAAAAAACTCCTCGATGCTGGCCGAACCTTCGGCCGCTGCCACGCCTTCCCTCAAGACGGTAAGGATGGTGCCTTCTACGGGCTGGGAGACGGCGTGATAGGCTTCCTCTACCGCTGCTTTCATAGCAGCGTTGAACTGCTTGCTATCGGCCTGTCTGAGGCCCTGGAAGGCCTTTCCCATACCCGCGAAGATGCGGGAGAGGATGACGCCGGAATTGCCGCGGGCGCCCAGCAACATACCTTGGGAAACGGCGGCCGCCATTTCTGAAAGCGTGTTACCGGAAGCCTGCGTACCGGCTTCAATGGTCATAAACATATTGTCCCCGGTGTCTCCGTCCGGAATGGGGAAAACATTCAGGTTATTGATATCCTGGCGGTTTTGCGCCAGGCGGGCTGTGCCGCCCTTTATGAGGTTCAGGTATAGTTGTGCGTCTAGGTTCATTTCTCTGGTATACGGAATCCGCGGCGGAAGAAGGGAATCTTGATGAGCTGGCGGAAGATAAAAGGCTGTAAAGAGTAGGTGATCAGGATGGTGGAAGCCATACCAATGAGCGTAATCAGACCAATGGAATGGATGGCCGGATGCCGGGCAAAGATAAGGGCAAAGGTCACGATGCACAGTACGAGGGCACTGTAGAAGATGGCCACTTTGTGGTATTCCAGCATCTTGGTTTCTCCGTGACGGGCTTCGGCCAGCAGGCCTTCCATCACAAAGATGCTATAGTCTACACCAATACCGAAGATAAAGGTGGAGATGACAATGTTGATGAGGTTGAATTCCAGGCCGAAGATGGCCATATAGCCCTGCATTACGTACCAGCTCACGAACATAGGGAAGAAGGCCAGCAGGGCCGTCCAGATGTTCATAAAGCTCAGGAGCAGGACCAGCAGCACAAAGACACTGGAAATCCAGAGGGTGGTGCTGAAGTCGTCGTGGATGATTTCCACCATATCGCGGCAGTAGAAGAAGGGTTCCAGCACCAGCACGTGGTCTACGGAAGTAAGGGTCTTCCATACCTTCAGCTGATCCTTTATGTCGTAGGAAACTTCCGTATAAACCATATAGCGGCCGCTTTCCTGCTGCTCTACATAGTTGGAGAGCAGACCTTCCGGAACTATTCCAGAGGCCACGATGTCGGCCGGCTCATAACTGTTCTGGATCATATCCATAAACGGAGCATAGAAGCCGTTGGGAAGGCCGTACTGATATTCCGCCTCATAGAATCTGCGGCGCATTTCCCGCACGCGGTCACGGGTCCAGAAGGCGTTCCATGCGCTTATGCGGCTCTGCTGGTCCTGCGTAGAATGCAGCAGCAGCTTGGCTACGGGAACATAGCCTTTCACCAATCCATCGGCCTTTAACGAATCCAGGGCTCTTACCAGGCCTTTATTATACTCCAATGCTTCATTGAGGTCGTTGTCGTCCCAGGCGGCGAAGTATATGTGGGCAAAGCCGTCGGCGCTCTTGCGGTTGTACAGATCCTGGCTTTCGCGGAGTTCGGCGTTGTCAAAGTCCAGGTTCATCAGGTCGCTGTCAAACTTGACCTTGGGGCTGTAGAAGATACCCACGGCAATGAGGATGACCAAGGCGCCGATGAACCATTTGTTGCGGTCCCAGGGCAGGTTGTTGATGCGCTCGATGAGCGGGAAACCGTGCGTGCGCTTGAAGTGAATCTGCTCCGGCTTCAGGAAGTGGGGCAGGAAGATGAGGGCGAAGAGGGTATTGCCGATGAGGGCGAAGGTGGCAAACAGGCCGAAGTCGCTGAGCAGTTCACTCTCCGTGAAGATCAGGCCCATAAAGGCGCCGATGGTAGTGACGCAGCCCAGGAATACGGGGGTGGATTCTTCCCTGAGCATCTGCTCCGTGTCTCCCACATAATAATAGTGGATGAGAACGTGGAGGCAGTAACTGAGAGCCACGCCCAGGATGATGGCGCTGATACCCATAGCCATCAGGGACATGCCGCCCTTGAGCCAGTACATACAGGCCATCGAGAAGATGGTTCCGTACAGCACGGGGACCACCTGCTGCCACAGGAAGGCCATTCTGTGGAAACTCAGAATCATGATGATCATGATCAGGAGGAGCGAGATGCCAATGGACCACATCAGGTCTCTCTTGATGGTTCCGGCATTGGAAACGCTGCCCTGCGGATTACCGTGTACCAGGACGCGGATGTCCGGGTGAGCGGCCTCGATTTCCTTCTTGAGTTTGTCCATCATATTCACCAGACGGGTGCAGGCACCGGAGTTGGTGGACGTGAAGGAAGGGGAGAGGAGGGCCAGGGCCACGGTCTTGTCCGGGCAGAAGAGATGGCCGCCGTCAATGGTGATGCCGCCCATACTGGCATCCTGCCCAAGGATTTCACCCATCAGGGAAGCGCGGAGGTTGAGCGGATCCATAGAAACCAGTTGAGTCTCATCTCCGGTTTCGTCGTTCATCACAATCTCATAGTTCCTGGCCATTTGCTCGGCAAAGGCCTTGGGCTCCAGGGTTTTCTCTATCAGGGCAAACCAGGAGGTGTCGATAAACGAAGGAAGATGAGCCAGGCCAAAGTCCATAGCTTCCAGGGCCGTATCAATGTCCAGCGACACCAGAACGCCTTTCAGGTAATGGGTGGCGCTGTCCCGCTGCTCCAGGATGTTGCAGTATTCCTCCGCAATGGCACCCAGTTCATCCGGGCTCACCGGATTAAGGGTGTCCCTGGACGTGACCTGGACAAAGATCTTGTCAATGAGGCCTATGTCGCTGAAAGCGAGCTCATTGGACGTGGAGGAGCGGGGGAGGAGCTTGATAATGTCTTCTTCGTACTGCAGTTTGGCGCCAAACCAGGCAAAAACAGCCGTAGACGCAATTAAGAGGGCATATAACAGAGCCTTGTGACCCTTGAAAAAGTGGTATATGGGCAAAAATATCCTGTGCATAGGTTAGGTTTTATCACACAAAGATAAACATATTCGCCCTAAAACGCAAACAGGCCCCTAAAGGGGGCCTGAGAGCATTGGTATGAGTCTATTATTTAGAACTTATCCATTTCCGAGAAAATCCGGTCACGGACTTCCTCAATGGTGCCTACGCCGTCAATCTCGTGGTAACGGCCGGCCTTCTTATAGAATTCCACAAGAGGTTCCGTCTTGTCGTGGTACGTCTTTACGCGGTTGGCCACTACCTCGGGGCGGGCGTCATCGGCGCGGCCTTCGATATGGGCGCGGTGGGCAATGCGTTCGTGGATGAGTTCGTCGGGAATCATAAGCGAAATGCAGGCGGTAACGGCTTCACCGTTCTTGGCCAGCATAGCGTCCAGAGCCTCTGCCTGGGCAATGGTGCGAGGGAAACCGTCCAGCAGGAAACCCTTGACATTCTTTACGCTCTGGAACTTGGATTCAATCATTCCTTCAACTACCTCGTCGGGTACCAGGTTACCGGCCTCGATGAGGGCTTTGGCCTGCAGGCCCAGGGCACTGCCGGCGGCAATTTCACTGCGGAGGAGTTCCCCCGTGGACAGGTGGCAGAGATTGTAGCGCTCTACCATAGCGCCGGCCTGGGTGCCTTTACCAGCACCGGGAGGGCCAAAGAGTACGTAATATTTCATAGGGGCAAATGGGTTATTCGTCAAGTACGTAAACATCCTTTATATTTCTTCCCAGTTCGTCGTAATCCAGGCCGAAGCCCACGATGAAGCGGTTGGGGATTTCCATAGCAACGTAGTCAAGTTTTACGTCTTTCTTGTACACCTCCGGCTTGACCAGCAGCGTGCAGACCTTGGAATCTCTGACTTTGGCTGCCTGCAGCAGGTCCTTCATAACCACAATGGTGTTGCCGGTATCCACAATGTCTTCTACGATGATGACTCTTCGGCCTTCCAGATGGGCGGGAAGCGGAACTTCCGTCTTGATGTATCCCGTTGACTGGGTACCCTGATAGGAGGAAAGCTTGCAGGCCTTGAGAATCAGGGGGAAATTAAGACGCTTCAGGAGCTCTGCGGCAAAGATAATGGCACCATTGAGCGTGCACAGAAGCACCACGGGATCCTGGTCCGTGGCGTCTGCATAATCTGCATTCAGGCGTTCTGCCACGGCGTCGATGGCCTTCTCGATATCTTTGTTAGGAATAAAGAGTTTGAAAGTTTTGTCGTGAAGGGTTACTTTTGAATCCATCGATTTGTAAATTTTGTTATGCAAAAATAGTAAAAAACACACAAAAATACATCTGAAACAACACAAGTTTTCAACAGGCGGCGGGGATTACGCTTACCATTGTTTAACTTGCCCGTATGAGACGTATTGTTTGTGTGGCCGTTGCGGCCTTTTTGTGCCTCAGGGCCGCTTCTCAGGATGCCTCCGTCCTGCGGGCGGCGCTCTATTTGTCGGGCGCCTCCAGCATAGAAGAAGTGGACCAGGAATGGATAGACCGGCTGGAAGGTATGGGCAAGATCAGAATCAACGGGAACCACCTGCGCCCGGGCATTCTGACCGACTATCAGATAGCGTCTCTGGCCGATTACAGAGCCGCCCAGGGAGACATTCTCTCGTGGGAAGAACTGATGCTGGTGGACGGTTTTTGCCGGGAAACGGTGGAAGCCTTGCAGCCCTTTCTGTCCTTGGAATCACGAAGGCTTCCGGGCAACACAGATAAAGCCCGTACCCGTATGGACGCACTTGTGCGTACAACCCTCAAACAAGTGGGCGTCAAGGCAAAGGTGAGCGGAGAGAACTGGCGGGTTGGGGGAGCGTGGAGAAAACCCGACTGGACCGCCCACGCAGAGGCCGATACCCGCTGGGGCCGCCTGGTGCTGGGAGATTTCAACGTCCGGTACGGCGAAGGTCTAGCCCAGTGGAGCGGCTTTGCCATGGAGAGTCTATCCACCGTAGATGCCTTTATACGCCGCAGCACGGGTATATCGCCGGTCTGGTCCTACACCTCTTCTTCCGTGCACCGGGGCCTGGCTTACGAGTACGGGGGAAGCCATTGGCGGGCATCGGCCTGGGGTACGCTGGCCAAGCATTTCGGCGCCCACGGAGAATATCTGGGCCGATGGGGCCAGGCAGGTGCCTCTCTGGCCTGGACCCCCAAAGGAATCTCTGCCTCTGCAGAAACCCGCTTGAATATAAAAGGGGCCGATTACAGGGCGGAAATAGCCTGGAAAAACCGTTCGGCAGCCGGAAAAGCCTCTCTGCGAAGGAAGGCCGGCAGCCAAGGGAAATGGGCCCTCCAGGCTCGTTTTGTACCTAGCAAATACAGCGGAAAGAAGAACGGGGAATATGGTCTGGCAGCCGGTTATTCCCTTCAAAGCGGCCGTTGGAAAACCCTGGCCGGGAAGACAGGTTTCGGTTCATCCGTCCCTTTATATAAACTCTCTATCACATTGGATGGCGCTCTTTTACCGGTTGGTGGCGTTGACCCTCGTCGCCTGCAGATCAAGGGCTATGTGAACTGGGAATGGCAGCTAGGTAAAGCCTGGTCACTTGCGCTCCGGCTCACCGAGCGATACCGCAATTATGAGGCACCGCGCACTGCTTTAAGAGCAGATATTAAGTTCGCCCACGGCCCCTGGCTTTCCCTACTGAGGGGAGAAGCCGTCCGCTGCAAATCCTGGGGCCTGTTGGGTTATCTGGAAGGCGGTTATAAGAACGATGTACTCTCTTCGTATCTGCGTTTTTCGGCCTTCCGTATCCCCGAATGGGCCGACCGCATTTACTGCTATGAACGCGATGCTCCGGGCTCCTTTTCCGTGCCTGCCTATTCCGGGACGGGCCTTTCGGCCTCTGTGGTTGCCGGCTACAAACTACGCGTGTGGCGCGTCACGCTTAAAGCCAATCTGCGAGGCGCATATATGGTAAGGGTGGGCCGTGAAAGCACGCCCACCCTCAATTTCCAGTTGCAGATGTCGCTTTGATTACCTCTTTCCAACCTTGAGGCGCTGGCCAATGGCTATGCGATCGCTCTTGAGGTTGTTCCAGCTCTTGAGCTGGCGGACGGAGGTGTGGTACTTGCGGGCGATTTTACCCAGATTGTCACCGGATTTGACCTTGTAGTATACCCACTGGGGCGTGGCCGAAGGACGGGCGGTCTGTACGGGCCGGCCGTTAACCGTTTCGCGGCCGTCTTCGATCTTGGAGGTGAAGAGGACGTCGGCCTTATAACGGTAGATGCTGTCCTGCATCTCCAGGAAGGAGGTGCTGTAGTTGAAGGGCAGGCGGATTACTTCGTCGGAGTGGGCACCCGGTACAATGTCCGTATAGTACTGGGGATTGAGGTCGCGGATGTCGTCCAGGGGAAGGCCCAGCACTTCGCTGATTTGGCTGAAATGCAGGTTCTTGTGAATGTGGAAGGTGTCCACGTAGGTGGGAAGGGACATAGGAGCGGCGGAGAGGCCGTACTCGTTGGCGTAACGGAAAGCGTACATAGCGCCCACCATAGCCGGTACGTAACCACGGGTCTCACGCGGCAGATAGTCGTATATGCTCCAGAAATCTCTGCGTCCGCCGGCGCGCTTGATGGCTTTGTTCACGTTGCCGGAACCGCAGTTGTAGGAGGAAATGGCCAGAGACCAGTCACCAAAGATGCGGTAGGCATCCTTGAAATAACGGGCGGCGGCGTCCATAGAAGCAACGGGGTCCATACGCTCATCGGCGTAGGAATCGATACGCAGACCATAGCTCAGAGCCGTTCTGTACATAAACTGCCACATACCTTTGGCACCTACCCGGGATTCGGCCCTGGGGTTGAAGGCGCTCTCGATGATGGCCACGTATTTGAGCTCCAGAGGGAGGTCGTAGCGGCGGAGGGTCTCTTCAATGAGGGGGAAGTAGTACTGCGACAGGCCCATCATCTCCGACATCTTGGCGGGCATCTTCTCCGTGTACAGAATCATAAAATTCTTGACCGTCTCGTTGAAGGGGAGGGTGATGAAGGAGTTCATCTCCTCCAGGCGGCGCATAAGCACGGAATCCGGCACGTCCGTAGTAAAGTGGACGGAATCCATATCAAACTGCTCGCGGCCCGGGATGCGGGACTGACGGTGCATATACCACTGGGAGAGAAGGGTGTCCGTATTGGCGGGAGTATAGTCTTCCAGACCGGCCGAAACCTTGTTCTCGTTTTCTCCGGACAGTTCTTCTTCAATGTATTCGCGGTCAATGGCATCGGCCCTGTAGGCGGCTACTTCGGCCTCTAAGACTTCTATGCGTTTAAGGAGCTCCTCGTTCTCTTTTTCCAGGGTCTTGCGGCTTTTTTTGAAAAGACCCTGGGCCTCGGCGGGAAGAGACAGAAGCAGTATACTACTAACTATAAATGCAATTTTCTTCATATTCTAAAACTTAAGGCCGATGGACATACCCACGGCCGGGGGCGCCTGGGCGTACTCTCCCAGGGGAAGGACAGCCGGTGCTACCTTCATAGAAATTTCGTCGTTTACTTCGAAACCTTTCATATAGGCAAAGACGTTGGCGTCAATGACCTGCAGAATATAAGCGACGGCAACCGCCAGGATGGAATAGTCCCTCAGGCGGCGGTAAGAGTCTCTGTAATACTTGGCATTCTCTGCACTCTGCGGCGGTTTTTCGACATCCGGATCCGTAGAGGTGGCCTGGTCATAAGTCCACTTCCAACGCTGGTACTGCGTATGGTTTTCGACCACAAAGTGTACGCTGCCGGCCATCAAACCCCAATAGATGGGAACCTTCCAGAATTCTCCGTTGTAAATCTGTCCCAAACCCGGAAGCAGGATGGAATACAGGGTGGACTTGGCCGGATCCGGAGGGGCCATATTGGATTTGTAGCTCACGGCGCCGTCCAGTATAGTTCCCCAGTAGACCACGCCGGCTCCTACATAGGAAAGGGTACTGTACAGTTTGTACTTGTCTTCTCCGGTACTTTTGTAGAGATTGTTGAAACGGATTCCTCCGTAAATACCGGCACCAATTCCACCATAGATGATGGGAAGTTTCCAGTACTGCTTGTTGTAGATTTGGGTGCCGCCCACCAAAACGGCCGAACCAATACTTAATGTCTTGAGGGAAGCGGTTCTCTTATGGGCCAGACCGCCAAAATACTCCTTGAAACTGAAAATCTGGCTGGAATCGGTCTTGGTTTTCTCCGTGGTGTCTGCGTACGTTTGCGTAAAGGCGTCCCGTTTGAATTGGTCGTCTCTGTACTGGGCACGAAGGGGCAGGGAAGCCAGCAGGCAACCCAGAGAAAGCACTATGAGCCCTCTTACGTTCATCTCTGGTCCAGCGCCTTCATAAATTCTTCCATCTGGGCGTCGGAATCGAACTTGATGGTGAGAACGCCCTTGCCCTCGCGGTTGCGGCGCAGGGAAATGTTCTCTCCAAAATACTTGCCCACGTTTTCCAGAAGGCGGTAATACATTTCTGGCAGGGTGCCGGGATCTTCTTTCTTTTTGGCCGAAGCGGCCTTGTTCTCCAAAGCCTTCACCTTCTCTTCCAGCTGACGCACGGAGAGACCGCCCTTGACTATAAGGTCACAGAGGAGTTCCTGGGTTTCGGGATCTTCTACGGCCAGAAGCACCTTGGCGTGGCCCACGCTCACCAGACCCACCTTTAGGTCGTGCTGGACCTTGGCGGGCAGTTTGAGAAGGCGAAGCTGGTTGGCCACCGAAGCGCGCTTCTTGCCCACGCGGTCTGCCATCTGCTCCTGGGTGAGGCGGCATTCCTCCATCAGGCGCTGATAGCTCATAGCCACCTCAATGGGATCCAGGTTTTCTCTCTGGATGTTCTCCACGATGGCCATTTCCAGCATACCTTGCTCGGAGGCGTCTCGGATATAGGCGGGAACCATATCCATACCGGCCATAATGGAAGCGCGGTAACGGCGCTCACCGCTGATGATCTGGAATTTTTCTCCCCGGCGACGCACCGTAATGGGCTGGATAAGGCCGAAGGAACGGATGCTCTCGCACAGTTCCTGCATAGCTTCGTTGTCAAAGCTCATACGGGGCTGATAGGGGTTGGGCTCAATGAGGCCCACGGGGATTCGCAGGACATCGGATGTGTCCTGGGGTTTGGTTTCGGCCGAAACGACCTGCTTGTTGATGTAACCTACGGGTTTGCGCAGTTCGGAGAGGTCTTCTCCTCCCAGAAGGGCCCCCAGGCCCTTTCCAAGGCGGGACGGATTATTGGGCATCGTTATTCTTGTCTAAGACTTCCTTTGCCAGATTGAGGTAATTGGAAGTACCGTTGTTCATTACGTCGTACAGGATGATGGGCTTGCCGTAAGACGGAGCCTCGCTCAGGCGGATGCTGCGCTGGATGATGGTATTGAACACCATATCCTTGAAGTGCTCACGCAGCTGGGCCACCACCTGGTTGTGGACCTTGGTTCGGCCGTCGTACATAGTAACCACAAAGCCTTCGATGGTAAGGTTGGGGTTGATGCCGTTCTGCACCAGACGGATGGTCTGAATGAGTTTGGCCAGACCTTCCAGGGCAAAGAATTCCGGCTGTACGGGGATCATCACGGAGTCTGCGGCCGTGAGACTGTTCACGGTAATGAGACCCAGGGAAGGGGAGCAGTCTATGATGATATAGTCGTACTGGTCCTTGATGGGCGCAAGGGCCTTCTTAAGGATGGATTCGCGGTCCGGGGTTTCCAGAAGCTCGATCTCTGCTCCCACCAGGTTGATGTGGGAGGGAATCATATGCAGCTTGGGGAGCTCGGTTTGGATGAGAGCGTCCTGAGCTGCGATTTTTCCAATGAGAATCTCGTACAGGGTACGGTGTTCCTCGTTCTCGGGGTCAAAGTTGAGACCCGAGGTGGTATTGGCCTGAGGGTCTGCGTCAATGACCAGAACGTTCTTCTCCAGGACGGCCAGGGAGGCGGCCAGATTGATGGCTGTGGTGGTTTTTCCCACGCCGCCTTTCTGATTGGCGATAGCTATGATTTTGCCCATAATACTGTTTCTTTTAAGCTTACAAAAATAGGTTAAAAAATTGACATCCCCAAGAAATGTTCCACAAAGTTCCACATTGATTTTACCGGAAAATATTCGTATATTCGCAAGATTTATGACCCGTACGTCTTTCATACAGGTAATCCTTCCTCTCCGCCTGGAGTGGGAACCTTATTATAAGGTGCCGCAACAGGTTGAAGTTCAGGTAGGAGACCGTGTAAGGGTCATTTTTGCCAATGCCTTCTATGTGGGAACGGTGAGCGAAATCAACGTTACCCCCAACCTGGATCCGGGCCGGATTCTGCCCATTGAGGCAGTGGAAGAAGACCTTCCCGTAGTGAGTCCGGAAGAGATCCGTTTCTGGAGAGAAATCGCAGCTTATTATCTGTGTACGGTAGGGGAGGTTTACAAGGCCGCTTATCCCCGTATGGCGCACCATAAGTCCCGTCTGGTCCTTCCGGCCACCCAAGAGCCCAATGAAGCCCCAGCAGTGGATGAAAGCATCATAAAAAGCTTCGGTGAAGGCAAACCCGTTTTGGTATGCGGCACCTCCAGAACAGACCTGTATCTCAACCAGGCCTTCCAGACCTGGAAAGAAGGCAAAAGCACCCTCATTCTTGTGCCCGAAGTGGCCCTGTCCAGCCAGTTGGAAGAGCAAATCAGAAAGGTTTTCCCCACATTGCTGGTATACAACAGCCATCTTACGCCCGGCAAGAGAAAGGCAGTGGCCGAAAAACTGAGATCCGGAGATCAATATGTACTGCTGGGTACCCGCAGCGCCCTGCTTCTGCCCAACCGCAACCTGGGACTGGTAGTGGTGGACGAAGAACACGACCCTTCCTTCAAGCAGGACAGCCCCGCTCCGCGATATCACGCCCGTGAAAGCGGCATAATGCTGGCTCTGTCGCACGGGGCCAAGGTCATCCTGGGCAGTGCAACGCCTTCCCTGGAATCGGTCTACAACGCTCAATGCGGCCGCTTTGTAAGGGTTGACCTCAAGGAAAACTCCAGCAAAGGAAAAATCACCGAGGTAGAGATTATAAGTATAGGGGCCGAAATCCGCAAAAACGGAATGAACGGCTCGTTCTCTCTCAAGCTGCTGGCTCATATGCAGAATGCCCTGGAAGCCGGAGAGCAGATTCTGGTGCTGGGCCCCCGCAGAAGCTATTTTGACGGTAGAAAACTGGAGGCCGAAGTCCTCGAAATCTTCCCGGATGTCCGCCTGGGAAGCCTCAATGAAGGAACGGCTGAAGAACAGCTGGAAACCCTCCGCGCCTTTGCTGCAGGAGAGTTTGATATACTGGTAGGAAACAACCTCTCCACCAAAGGAATAGAAAGCCGGAAATTGGGTCTGGTGGCCATTGTAGCAGCAGACGGAATCCTCTCCCGCCAGGATTTCAGGGCCGATGAAAGAGCCGTCCAGGTGCTTAAGCAGCAGAAAGGCCATTGCGCCCGCTTTGTGATCCAAACCAGAGAGCCTCACCATCCGGTCTTCCAGGCTATTCTGGAAGGGAAGGATCCCACCGACCGCATTATGGAAGAACGCCGCCAGTTTGGCTATCCGCCCTTCTCCCGCCTGGTTAAAGTACAGGTGCGGGACAAGTACGAAAAGCGGCTGGGATTCTTTACTCACGACCTCGTAAAGGAACTGGGCAGCATAAGCCCCGTCACGGGCCCTTATGCTCCCTCCTGGTGGCCCATCCCCGATGAGAAGGTACAGGAGATGCTGCTCCTGCTTCCGCGGGACAAAGAACTGAGCCTCCGCAAGCAGGCCATCAGCCGCTGCATTTCGGCCTTCGAACAGGCTAAGAAGTATCCCGGACATATAGTAATAGACGTGGATCCCGTATGAGCCTGAAACCTTATATCGTACTTGTAACCATGGCGTTGGTATCCTGCAACAACTCCCTGGAAAGCCGCCTGGACCGCATTCTGAAGCCCATCTTCCCGGCCAATGAACCCGGCGCCGCCATCCTCGTCCTCCAAGGAAACGACATCCTCTTTGATAAAGGTTATGGATTAGCCAGAATGGCAGAAGTAGGACCGGAAATAGAACCTGATAGCTTAATTCGGAGGGAAATTGGTTTTTCGGAAAGCCTTCCGAAAAATAATTTCCCGGAGAATCCTGGGATTCCGGAGAGTGATTTTATAGACGGCAACACCCATTTTAATATTGCTTCTGTTTCAAAACAGTTTACGGCTGTTGCTATTTTACAGTTGGTTCAGGAGGGGAAGATATCGTTGGAGGATCCTGTGAGCCAATACTTCCCGGAATTCGAAAGCAAAATCTGGGACGAGATTAACATCAAGCACCTGCTGTCACACAGTTCCGGCATTCCGGACATAAGAGCCGACATTCTGACCAGAGAGCAGAGAGTATTTGGAGACGAGAACCTGAGCGTAGAGTATCTGAAGACCCTGGACCACCGGAACTTTGCTCCCGGTACTGCATACGAGTATATGAACCCCACCTACACGTTGATGGGATTCCTGGTGGAACGGGTTAGCGGAGAACCGTTTACGGAGTATGTTCAGAAGCATATCTTCAACCCGGCGGGTATGGACAACACATACTATTTCGACCGCGATAACGAGCGTCCCGACGCTGCCCACGGATACATTTACGACAATGGCTGGAAGGAGTACGATTTTGGAGAAGAGACCTTCTTTGCCACCCGTCCGGACGGCGGCATCTACACCACCACCCACGAGTTTGTAAAGTGGGAGAAAGCCCTCAGAGAGGGGAGAGTGCTGGATCCGGACCTGCTGGCGCAAGCAATGACAGAACATACGCAAGTGAGTTACAGTCCCTGGAGTGATTACCAGAACCGTCCCAACACCTGGTACGGCTACGGGTGGTTCATTGAACCGGCCCTGGAGAACGCTCCCAGACGCGTTTACCATACCGGAGACAATGGCGGATTTATGATTATGGCCGCCCGATATCCGGAACAAGACCTGCTGATCCTTATCTTTGCCAACCGCAACGACTGGGACCGCTATGAGCTTTTAATGAAACTGGAAAAAGAAATCAACCTTAACTAATAAACTAAACCATTAATTTATGACCAACGAAGAGTACTTCTATTCGCTGCTTCCCAAAGAGGAAATTGAGCGCCTCCCTTATCTGCCCACGATGGGTGAATTTGTGGACTGGTTTACCAAGGAGTATGCCAACAACCCGGCCATCTCCGATATGACCAACACCATTACTTATAAGGAGTTGGGAGAGCGGGTAGCCCGCCGTCGTGCCTTTATTGAGGGCCTGGGCCTTCAGAAAGGCGCCCATATCGCCATTATGGACCGCAATAGCCAGGATGCTATGGAACTGTTCCTGGCCGTTACCAGTGCCGGTTACGTGGCTATGAACTTCCCGGCCTCCCTGCCGGAAATGGCCGTGGTCGGCTGCTGTATGAAATTTGACATTGCCGCCATCTTCGTGCGTGAGGAGTTTATGCCCCTTACCGCCAAGATTCAGGGCACCAAGGTGCTTCCGGCTGCTTCCATTGCAGAGACCGGTGTTCCTTCGGCCCAAATTGATCCTGACAGCCCCGCTGCCATCTTCTTTACCGGCGGTACCACCGGCGCTCCCAAGGGCGCTGTCCTGAGCCACCGTGCCCTTATGAGAGGCAACTTCAACACCATCTTCAAACCCGGCCCCATCATTGGTGTACACCGTTACCTGGCCCTGCTTCCGCTGAGCCACGTATTCGGCCTCATTGCCGGCTGTATGGGCTGCTTCTATTCCGGTAACCTTATCTACACCTGCGAGGATATGAAGGCTGCCGTGGGCAAGCTTCCCGCCATCAAGCCCACCATCCTCATCATTGTTCCGGGTATCTGCGACATCCTGGCCGGTCTTGTGAAGATGTACGGTCCCCAGTTCCTGGGCGGCAACCTCCGTATGATCATCTCCGGCGCCGCCAACGTGCCGCCGCGTCTGACGGAAATCTTCTCCAAGCTGGGCGTGCAGTTCTGCTTTGGCTACGGCCTCACGGAAAGCGCCAACCTCTCCAGTGCCAATGCCTATCCGCTTACCAATCCCGCTTCCATCGGTCGTGTTTATCCCGGTCAGGAGGCCAAGCTGGTGGACGGCGAGCTCTGGCTCAAGGGAGACAACATCTTCTCCTATTACTATAAGGATCCCGAGCGTACGGCCGAAGCCCTCACTCCCGACGGCTGGCTGCGTACCGGTGACCTCTGCCGCTTTGACGAGGACGGCTTCCTCTATATCACGGGCCGAATCAAGAACATCATTGTGCTGGCCAACGGCGAAAATGTGAGCCCTGAGGCCCTGGAAGAGCCCTTCTACGCCGATCCTTGCGTCCGTGACGCTATGGTCAAGGAAGACGAGCTCAACGGCAACCAGGTGATTGCTGTGGAGATTCTGCCCCTGATGCCCGCCTTTGACGGCAAGCCTTGGGAAGAGGTGGAAGCCTATATGAACAAGCTGGTAGACAAGATCAACGCCACCCTGCCCAGCACCCATCAGATCCGTAAAGTAACCGTGCGTACGGAAGACTTCAAACGCACCGGCAGTATGAAAGTATCCCGCGTATAATGACTAGAGAAGAAGTTTTCGAGGGCCTCAAGGAGGTCCTGTCCGTGATCCGTCCCAAGTCGGATCTGTCCAAAGTAACTTATGATACCGAGCTCGTCCGCGAGCTCGGTATAGACTCGCTTTCGATGATGCTCCTGGCCCTGGCTTCGGAGGAGAAGTTTCAAATGAAATTCCCCGAAGGAAAACCGCTGCCGGTAACCGTCGGGGAAGTCTGTGACACTATAATTGAGGAGAGAGGCTAGAGTTCTTGGGCCTTTATCTCCTTTACATAACTGCGGCGACGTTGATACGGCTGCGGGTCGTAGGGCTCAAAGAGCGTCTGCACCTTGTAGTTTTCTTCCAGCTGCGGGTTCATTAACATCCGCTTGATTCCCAGGCGGATGTAATTTTCGTGCAGGTACTTGGTCATCAGCAGACTGGCGCCTTTGGCCTGGTACTCCGGCAGGACGCCAATGAGAAGGCCTTCGGTGATGTGGTTCTTCTTGGCATTGAGCCAGGGGAGGATGTGTATCCAGCCAAAGGGGAAGATGCGGCCCTTGGCCTTGCGAATACCGGCGCTGATGTGAGGGCAGGTCACGGTGAAGGCCACCAGTTCGTCTTTTTCGTTCACCACAAAGGCCACCAGGTCTTTATTCAGAACAGGGACATACTGTCTTACATAGCCGTCAATCTGCTTGTCGGAGAGTTTGGTATACTCATAAAGCGGCTCAAAGGCGGCATTGAGCACGTGAAACATCTCCCGGCCGCGGCGGGCCATCTGCTTCAAGGTACGGGCTGTATAGATACGCAGGCCGAAGCGTTTTTCGATGATGTCTGCATATTTATACATAGGAGGCAGTTCGTCCGAGAAATTAAGGTAACGCTGCGTCCAGTCTGCGTCTTTGGTAAAGCCCAACCGCTCCAGATACTCGGGGTAGTAGGGGTAGTTGTAGATAACCGTGAAAGGGCTCTCCTTTTCGAAACCGTCTACCAGCAGGCCTTCGCGGTCCATATCCGTAAAGCCCAGGGGACCCTTGATCTGGGTGGCACCCCGCTTGGCGCCCCATACGATAACCGTATCAATGAGGGCTTTGGCCACGTCAAAATCTTCTATGAAGTCTATCCAGCCAAAGCGTACGGTGTTTTCTCCAAACTTCTTATTGGCCCGGTGGTTGATGATGGCAGCCACTCGGCCTACGATTTTCTTGTCCTGATAGGCCAGGAACAGTTCTTTTTCACAGAATTCGAGAGAGGGATTATCAGGGCCCAGGGACTTGAATTCGTCGCTTTCGAAAGGGGGGACCCAGTTCTCGCAATCCTTGTATAAATCCAGAGGGAAGCGGATAAATGCCTTGAGCATTTTCATCCCCTGAACAGGAATAATGGTGGTTTTAGGTTTCATGAATAGCTTTTTACAAAGGCAAAGGTAGCAAAAAATTCGTATATTTGCCTACAATGAAAACAATTGAGGTAGTAGCCGCCATTATCCGGAAAGGGGACAAGATCTTTGCCACCGAGCGGGGCTACGGCCCCTGGAAGGACTGGTGGGAATTTCCGGGCGGGAAAATGGAGGCAGGGGAGAGCCCGGAGGAAGCCCTGGTGCGTGAGATTCGGGAGGAGCTTTCGGCCGATATTGCCATAGACCGCTTCCTGAGCACCATTGAGTGGGATTATCCCGAGTTCCACCTTACTATGCACTGCTTCTTTTGTTCGCTCAAAGGGGAGGCCCTGCACCTCAATGAGCACGAGGCCGCCCGCTGGCTGGGAAAAGAAGAGTTGAAGGAGGTCCGCTGGCTCCCGGCCGACATACAGTTATTACCACAGATTGAAGAAGAACTAAAACGCGTATGAACCTGAACTTGGATATGTATATGACAGCCGGAGTGGGCGTTGTGGCCCTCCTGCTGGGAATGTGTTTCACCAAATGGATCCCTTTCCTCAAGCGGTTCTGTATCCCGGTTCCGGTATCCGGCGGTCTGCTGATATCGCTCTTTTTCCTGCTGTTATACTCTGTATTTGGGCTGGACATCAATTTTGACGGCACCATCAAGGATATCGCTATGACGATATTCTTTACATCGGTGGGTTACCAGAGCAATCTGCGCGTTCTCAAACAGGGTGGAAAACCCCTCGTGGTAATGATTATCCTGGTGGCGGTCCTCATTATATCCCAGAACCTTCTTTCGCTGGGCATTGCCAAGGGTATGGGTGTTAGTTCGCTGGTGGGTATGGCCACCGGTTCCATCCCTATGTGCGGCGGTCACGGTACAGCCGGCGGTTTCTCTCCGCTGCTGGAAAAGATGGGTCTGGAAGGGGCCGATTCCATAACAATGGCGGCAGCCACCTTCGGCCTTATTGCCGGCTCCCTGATTGGCGGTCCGCTGGGAGAAATGCTCATCCGCAGGCACAAGCTGGCCGAAGAAATCCACACAAACGACGAAATTATGACCCTGGAGGCCAGCGAGGGCGCATCTTCCCTCAAACGCTATACGCAGGCCCTGGGCCAGCTCTTTGTGGCTATGGCCCTGGGTATGGGCCTGAGCAAGCTCATTGCTATGACAGGAATTACGGTTCCTACCTACTTTGGCTCCTTGGTGGTGGCGGCCATTCTGCGCAATGTATTCGGCCATAAAGAGAATGAACTGTGCCTCAAGGAAACCATTGGCATAGGGGAACTCAGCCTGTCCATTTTCCTGGGCATTGCTATGTCCACGCTCAAACTGTGGGAACTGGCCGGCCTTATGCTTCCGCTGTTTGTCATCCTCGTGTCCCAAGGCCTGTTTATGGGCTTATACGCCGCCTTCGTGGCTTTCCCGGCCTTCGGGCGCAACTACGACGCCGCTATGCTGGTGAGCGGACTGTGCGGCTTTGGCCTGGGTGCCACGCCCAATGCCATGGCCAATATGTCGGCCGTGAGTTATAAGTACCACTACAGCGTAAAGCCGTTTATCATAGTCCCTGTGGTTGGGGCTATGTTTGTGGACATCATCAATACGGGCGTAATTACTTTCTTCTTGAATCTCTTGTAGCGCGGGCCTCCTGCACCAGAACGCGGAAGTAGGCCAGGGCCGATTCATAATCCATATAGTCGGAAGCGTTGTCGGCGCCGTCCAGGTTCTTTTTGACGGCAACCTCCGGATGGAACTGCACACCCACGGCAAAGTGCTTGTCCGTGCGCTCCAAGGCCTCATAAATCTCTATCCCGTCATCGGGGTAAACGGCGGTAAGCTTGAGGGCCGTGCTGTCCAGGGGACCCACCGACTGGTGATGCCAGGAGGGAACTTTGCGGATGGTATCGGTCTGGGCAATCTTGTACATCCAGGAATCGTGGGTCAGGACCACCACATCGTGGGGCTTGTAGTCCCTGCGGATTCCCGGAACGGCCGGCTGGCGGTGGTCAAAGTTGTAGGAAAGGCCTTTCTGGGCATAATAGACCGGGATATCCTGAATGAAACCGGCTCCGGAGACCACTCCCAACATCTGCATACCGCGGCACAGGCCCAGCAGGGGAATGTCCCTGTCCAGGCAGTAGGCCATGGTCAGATACTCGGAGATATCACGGGTAGCATAGTAGTTCTTTTCTTCCTCCAGTCCGTGCCACGGTTGTGGAACACGGAACAGGGTAGGGGCAATATCCTGGCCGCCGGTAAAGACCACGGCGTCCACGCCGGCCACCACTTCTGCCGCATTGCAGTTATTAAAGCCGTTTTTGGGCTCGTTTTTGACCAGATTGGCGTATTCCTGGATAAGAACATCGTTTTCATCCAGATATTCGTCTGAGAGCTTGTAACCGTCGTATTCCAGGGCGTACTCCTTTACCTGCTCCAGGATTACGGGAACGCCGCCGGCTTCCTCAATGGCGCGTGCAACAATGGAATAGGAAGTGGAGTCTGCAACCGAGCGCCAGGCTATGCCAACGCGTACGGGTTCATCGGCCTTTTTTAAGTTGCACTGGACAAACAGGAGAACCAGCAGGAGGAGGGACCATTTATGCTTCATAACGGTTCTGTTTGATTCTGTCTTTGTATTCGGCCGTAGCGGTGAAGAAGGCGTCGGCGCTGGAATTGAGGGCCGTTTCTACGGAATCCTGGATAACGCCAATAATGAAGCCCACGGCCACAGCCTGCATAGCCACGTCGTTACTGATACCCAGGAAGGAACAGGCCATAGGGATGAGCAGCAGGGAGCCGCCGGCCACCCCAGAAGCACCGCAGGCGCCCAAAGTAGCAATGATGCAAAGCAAAAGGGCCGAAACGAAACTCACTTCCACGCCCAGCGTATGGGCCACAGCCATAGTCATAACGGTAATGGTGACGGCCGCACCGTTC
>JAEEGF011198469.1_pt1 | contig 39937 bp, 27 predicted proteins | sample 9134171 | NCBI WGS metagenome assembly JAEEGF01 (sample SAMN16246542, study PRJNA631951) | gut metagenome | biome: gut microbiome; feature: rumen; material: AP-attached | host: Bos | place: Iran: Karaj | collected 2018-10 | reverse complement strand
CAGGAATGGAGATTCTTTTTTACTATGTCTGATATTATCATAATGACAACATTTTTATCTGAAGATGTCTTTATGTTTAGTATATTTCGGAAGTTGAATGGGACAAGTGAATATTGCTTAATCTCATTTTGACTTCCACTTGTTTTATTAACTTTTTTTATTTTTTTATGTACAAAAAACAATTTAATTTTAAGGCCGACATCATTAGGTGGAAGAGGTTCTGCAGAAAAGGTTTTGCGGTGTTTGCATCTCTTGGTAAGGAAATTACCATCTCAACGCTTTCTGTCGCTACTTTAGCGTTTGTCGCACCAACTACTTCACAAGCACAGACTTCTATGGACAATGAAGGGCGTGTGGATGTTATGGAATCGGACACTTTACCTGAGTTCCTTGTCACTGCGGCCAAGCTGCCTTTGCCATTACAGCAGGCGGCTAGAAGCGTGACTATAATCACGCATGAACAAATTCAGGATGCACCGGTTAATTCTGTAAACGACTTGCTTAAATTTATTGCGACAGTCGATGTCAGACAAAGAGGACCATTTGGTATTCAAACCGACATCTCTGTCAATGGGGGAACACACGACCAGATTGTTATTCTTCTTAATGGAGTGAACATCTCATCACCACAGACTGGACATCTTTCTGCTGATTTGCCCATTTCTGTGAACGACATTCAGAGAATCGAAATTCTTGAGGGTGCAGCAAGCAGAGTATATGGAACAAGTGCTTTCTCTGGTGCTGTCAATATCATTACTAAGGAAAACGCTGATTTTCAGTATAATAGAAAACCTTTTTCGGCGTCTCTTATGGCTGGAGCCGGTTCTTATGGTACTTTTGCTTCCGGACTCTCTTTAAATCTAAACTCTAAGAATCTGTTCAATCATCTGAGTGCTGAGGCTGTCAGGAGTGATGGTGGTACACCTAATTCACAATTCGAAAAATATAACCTGTTCTATAACGGAGGGGCTAAATTCGACAGGGCTAATGTGAAATGGCAGCTTGCTAATTCTAATTTAAACTATGGGGCAAATACTTTCTATTCCGGAAAATATCCCAACCAGTTCGAACAGAACAGAAGAATCATGGGAGCTGTCTCAATCGCTACGAAAGGAATAATTAAAATGATGCCTACGCTCTATTTTAACAGAAACTATGATCATTATCAATTGATTCGACATTCTGATATAGGAGAGAACTATCATCTTACTGATGTCTATGGTGCTACACTCAACTCTTCTTTGGATTGGGTTGCTGGAACCACAATGATTGGAGCTGATTTCAGATATGAGGGCATTCTATCTACTGCGCTAGGAAAACCTCTCCAGGAGGAACAGTATGTGAGAATACATGGGAGAAAAGGGTATTACACTAAAAAGGATAATCGGACCAACATCTCATATTTCTTCGAACAGGATTTCGTTTGGAGATTCTGCACTATATCTGCCGGATTCATGGCTAACATGAACTCTTCACTTGACTACAGGTATCGCCTTTATCCGGGAATCGACATCGCTGTACGGCCCGATAACTACTGGAAACTGGCTGCATCATGGAATATGGCCCAGAGGATGCCTACTTTCACCGATCTGTACTATAAGTCGCCTACTCAAGAAGGAAATGTGGGATTAAAACCTGAGAAAACAAGTGAATTTGCGTTTACAACGGCTTTCAACAAAGCAGGAATGAATTTCTGCCTCAAGGCTTTCTATAGGCATCAGAATAATATGATTGACTGGATTATGACTGATGCTGACTCTGTCAATAATTACACCACATATCATGCTGCGAATTTTAAGGTCAATAACTGGGGGTTTAATTTCAATGCGCTTTTCTCCTTTCCGCAGATGTTTGGAAAACAAACTCTCTTCAATTATTTCTCTGTAAATTATGCCTTCCTCAAACAAAATCGTCTTGATGATATTCCTGTTTATGCCTCTTCCTATGCACTCGACTATCTTCGTCACAAACTTGTTGTGACGCTCAATGCGAAGTTTTGGAAATATTTCGAGGCGGAGGTGTCTTGTAGAGCACAGGATAGGATGGGAGAGTTTGTCAAATATACGCCTAGAATCAATGAAGAAGGAAATACCGTTTATGAAGCGAACGCTTGCAAATATAAGCCTTACGCCATAGTCAATCTGAAAGTCAAATGGATAAAGCAAAAATATGAATTATATGCCATTATCGACAACCTCAACAACAAGTCATATTACGACATCGGAAATGTTCAGCAACCGGGGACCTGGATTACTGCAGGTGCCAAAATCAATTTCTGAGATGAGAATGTTGGGCTACGATAATTAATAAATCGAGTCTCTTTCGATTCTAAGAGTTGCTGATATCTATGCATATACGTAATTTGTGAAAAATGATTAAGATTCGTTGAATAGTTTTCTTTTTTCTAATAATTGTTAAATTTACAATCCTTTAATCTTCATTTATAGAACAATGTGAATTTATTTTTCGTTTTTTTTGTAAATTTGCAAATTATATGACTTTTTATAAGTAAAACAAAATAATAACTTGGTATTATTAATGAGTGAGATACAACTTTGATTTTTCAATTTAAGCAGAGCAAACGCCTTCGGTTCTCGTTTTTCTCTTCATTAAGATTTCACCAATTTCTTTTTCTGATTACTTAATAATTGTCTTTCTTTAATAAATAACATTCAGTTCAATATGCGTATTTTTTTCTTTGCGATTATTTCTCTACTTTGTGTAGGCGATATGGCTGCCAAGATTTACCCCCAAACTCCGGAGAAGACTTTTGTTGTGGTGCTTGATGCAGGACATGGAGGTAAGGACCCTGGAGCGGTTGGATCATCCGATGCAAAAAAGGAAAAGGATATTAATCTTGCTATCACACTGGAAGTGGGAAGGCTTTTACAGAATAATCAGAAAGATATTAGAGTAGTATATACACGCAAAACAGATGTTTTCCTCGAATTAGGACAAAGAGCGAATATCGCTAACAGAGAAAAGGCTGACCTTTTTATTTCTATTCACACTAATTCTCAGGAGAAAGATGTTGCTAAAAAGGCGAAAGGAGTACAGACTTATACGCTTGATCTCACTAATGAATCGACAAATCTGGAAGTTGAGAAAAGAGAGAATTCTGTTGTGAAATACGAAAAGAATAAGGGCAGAAACTATAGCTCCGGACCTGAGACTGACATCCTTTTTGAAGTCGTTCAGGAAAGAGACATGAGACAAAGTGTGGCTTTTGCAAAAATCGTTCAGCGGCAGATGATTAACTACGCTGGAAGAAACGATAAAGGGGTTCGGCAGGCAAATCTTGCTGTGCTGAGGCTTACATATATGCCTAGTGTGCTTATCGAAGTGGGATATATTTCTAATGCTGAAGAAGAAGAGTTCCTTATGTCCAATGCTGGAAGAAATAAAATGGCCATGGCTATTTATAAAGGAATTGTCGAATATAAAAAGCAACAAAAATAATTAACAATATGACCATCTCTAAGGAAATTAAAATCGCGCTCGTTACGATTGTTGCTGCGATTATTATCTATGTGGGTATTATTTTTCTGAAAGGAGTCAGTCTCTCTAAATCACAGAATATCTTTTTTGTTGAGATGGACGATGTCAACGGACTCGCTGAAGCCGCACCCGTGCTTGCGAATGGGGTAAAAATCGGTATTGTTAATTCTGTCGATTTCAATTCTGAAAAACAAAATGTCATTGTAGGTGTTGAACTTAACGAAGGGGTTAAAATTCCTAATGGGAGTAAGGCTGCACTTTCTAAGGAAATGCTCGGTGCTGCGAAACTCAGAATTATACTGGGAGAACAGAGGAATGGCTTTATGCAGATTAATGATACTATCAGGGGAACTTCTAGTTCTGATATTCTCTCGGCTGCCGGAGAATTGATGCCACAGGTCAATACCATTCTGCAAAAAGTCGATTCGCTTTTATTTAATGTCAATCAACTGGTGGCTAACCCGGCTCTTAACAATTCACTTTACAATGTACAAGCTATTACACAGAATGTCGAAAACACATCGAGGGGATTGCCCGTCGTTCTCGGAAATGTCAATGGAGTCGTAAAGGGGCTAAGTAATGTGTCCGATAATTTTGGAAAAATGTCTGACGGATTAAACACTACCGTAGATAAAGTGGAACTAATGGTCAATGATGCTAAAGTGATGGTCAATAATCTGAAAAATGCATCTGCCTCTGTCAACAATATCACAGGAGACATGTCTAGGCAGATGCCGCAGATTCTTAATTCCGCTAATCAAATCGGTATGAACCTCGAAGAGACTACCAATAAATTCAAACAGGCGGATGTCGATGTTTTGATTGCGAATCTAAACACTACAATTCAGAACCTCAACACCCTCACTGAGAATTTGGATACAATTTTGGCCAACCAACAGTCTTCTTTGGGAAAAGTGCTTTATGACAAAGAACTTTACAATCAGCTCGACTCTACACTTGCCAATGCGTCTAGGTTGCTTGAGGATCTAAGAAACCATCCTAAACGATACGTGCATTTCTCTTTGTTTGGAAGAAAAAACAAATGAGTTTTTCATTATTGGGATGTATTAGACGCTATGTGTAAATTTTAGAATGAATTCGTTTATTTGAGAAAGGAAATTTGTTATTTAGCAGCTCAACATGAGGAAATCATTCATCTTGTTTCCTACTCTTCTTATCTTCGTTATATAATCCTACCTGCCTTTGTGTGATTATAAATAAACTACTCATCTGAACTGAATTATTTGTTCGTTTTGGATGAGTTTTTTTATTAAAAAATCACCTTTGTTTTAATTTTGTCTAAATAAGCAAATGGCTGCTATTGTCGTTTTTACACTTTTAAAAAACTATATCTTTCAAATGTTTGTATATACTTTTACACCCTGAATTGCCCTGGTTTTAACAATCGTACTTTATTAATGATATGAAAAGCAGTCGTATATGTGCTTTACTATATTTACTATTCTTTATTTTTACTTTTTTTTAATTTATTGATAAGGAATAACTTATTTTAATTCCCCCGACTATTATCACATTAAAAGGGTTTTGATATATCAAAAAAAATAGCTAAATTTGCATAGTAGAAACATGGAAAGTAAGGGATTTTTTATCCACCTTTTTGTATTACAAGCAACTAAAGATGAATTTTGACCCAAAACTGAAATGGGAGGAATGCCGTAATATTATTAGGCATAATATTTCCCCGGAACAATATGAGATGTTGTTCGCATACACTGAATTTAAAGAGTATGCTGACAACTCTCTAATTTTGTCTATTCCTAGTCAGTTCATCTATGATATGCTCGAGAGAGATGAATATGTTAAGTTGATTGCTGCAACACTAAAAAGGGTTTTTGGTACTAAAATTAATCTCAGCTATTGTATAACCGTTGTAAAACAACCGGTGAACAATATCATTGTTGAAGCTTCCGAAAAACTCAATGTGATTAATGGAAATAATAATCACAATGTGAATAAAACACCTGATACCATTCCACTCGATTCTGATGAAATAGATTCACAACTTCACCAAGGATATACGTTCAATTCTTTTATTGAAGGGGAGAGCAATAAGCTTGCAAGATCTATTGGACAGGCCATTGCTTTGAACCTGGCTAGAACATTTAATCCTTTTTTTGTTTTCGGACCATCAGGATGTGGAAAAACACATCTGGTTAATGCTATCGGTTGGAAAATCAAAGAAATACACCCGCAACTCAGAGTTCTTTATCTCTCAGCACATCTTTTCACTGTGCAATATACAGATTCGGTTAGACAGAATAAAACAAACGACTTTATTAATTTCTATCAGACTATTGATGTGCTCATTCTTGATGATGTACAGGAATTGTCAGGAAGAACGGCTACACAAAACACATTCTTCCATATTTTCAATCACCTTCACATGAATGGTAAGCAGATTATTCTTACAGCAGACAGACCACCTGTCAAAATTGAGGGATTGGAAGATAGATTGCTTACTCGTTTCAGATGGGGACTGCAGGCCGAGATTGAGAAACCGACAAAGGCGCTCAGGAAAAAAATCCTAAATGCCAAAATCAAGAAAGAGGGACTTGATATTCCAGATGACGTTGTTGAATATATTTCCAGCAATCTTGACAACAATATTCGTGACCTTGAAGGAATCATTAGATCTCTTATGGCTTATTCTGTCGTTTATAACTGCGATATTTCTAAAGAGTTAGTAGATAGAATCATTCCTCATTATGTCGAAAGAAACTCAGATAAATTCACAACTGACGATATTAAAAGGGTTGTTTGTGATTTTTTCAAAATATCTGAGGATGTTTTGTGTTCGTCGAGCAGAAAACAGGAGATCGTGTATGTACGTCAGTTGACTATGTATCTTGCTAACAGGCATACTGAAGACTCACATGTGCAAATTGGTAAGTCTATTGGAGGACGTAACCATTCAACTGTCATTCATTCCATCAAACAGGTTAATAACCTTATCGATACTGAGCCAAAAACAAAAATCGATATCGATGCAATCGAAAAACAACTTAATAAGTAATAGTGAAAAAATAAGTTAGGAAAAGCTAAATAAAAGCGGTAAACTCTTAAACGGTTCACCGCTTTTTATATACTATCATCTGTGACCTAGTCTTGCTATTGTCTCCTTTGAAGAAACTGTGGGACAACATAAAAAGATTAGACTAAAGTCTAAAAACTATTGCAGAAAACCTTGATGCTTTAATGCTTCTATCAAACCTGAAGACATCATTTCATTGTCCTTTTTGGTATATCTGCAGTCTGTAAATACTTGAGCTAATGTCTGTTTTTGGTTTATCCTGACAAACTCTTTATTAGCTTCAAGACTTTCTTTGAATGAATAAACCATATCAATAGCTTTTTCATCATAGTCTATATAATAATCATGGTGAACAATGCCAGATAACGGCAGACGGTCGGGTTGAATTGGGCTTTCATCCGGCCAACCTAAGCATATCGTTGCTATGGGAAAGGTAAGTTTCGGAAGATGAAGAACGTTAATAATTCCTAAAGGATTATATAATGTCGTGCCCAAATAGCAAGTGCCTAAACCCGCCTCTTCTGCCAGCGTACAGAATGCCTGAGTGAACAGCAAAGTGTCGCTCATTGAATTCAGGAACGAAAGGAAATTACTATAACCAGGTTCTGCATCTCGTTCTTCACACCATTTGCTGAAACGGTTGAAATCTGCACAGAATGTCAAAACTACAGGGGCGTTGATCATTGGCTGATTGAAATGATATGGCGATAATGCCGATTTCACGGTGTCGTCTTTTGTCAATACAACACTGTATAGTTGCATGTTGCCCATAGTGGCGGCACGCGAAGATGAGTGTATTAACTCTTCTAATAATTGGTCATCTACATCCTCGTTTTTATACTTTCGGATTGTACGGCGGTCTTGAATTTTTGTCATGGTTACATTAATGCTTTTATGATGGTTTAACTAAAATAATTACTTTGTATAATTTATACATGAGGTGATGCTGCCATAGCAAATGATAAAAATAACAAACAGCTAAATAAATCAGATAACTTAGGAGCAGCACGTAATTATTCTTTCATTTTTTTATTGCAAAATTAATCAATATTTTCTTTTTTAGCAAACTTTGTTTGATATTTATAGCTATTGTTTTTCCCAATTCGGAAAACTTTTTTGATTATTCAAAAAAATATTATATTGATATTCAATATTATGTGAAAACAATGTGGATAACTTTAAAAAATGTGCATAACTTTTTATCAATTACTTTTGCTATTTAAAAAAAGACTTGTAGATTTGCAAAAAAATTGCCTTTAATGGCTTGTTATTGTTTCTACAAATCCCACAATTCACGATAGGCGTATCGGAATTGTTCTCTTTTGATTTATTTTTTAGATAACTAATCTAACTGAAAATGGATAAAAGTCATACCTATTCTTATGATGATGCATATAATGCATCGTTAGCGTATTTCGAAGGCGACGAGCTGGCTGCTAGAGTTTGGCTCAATAAATATGCCATGAAAGATTCTTTCGGTAACATCTATGAGAGGTCACCGGAAGATATGCATTGGCGTATAGCTAATGAAATTGCTAGAGTTGAGCGGAAGTATCCTAACCCACTTTCGGCCCAACAGGTATTCGACCTGCTCGACCATTTTAAGTTTATTGTTCCGGCCGGAAGCCCGATGACGGGTATTGGTAACCATTTTCAGGTTGCATCCCTTTCTAACTGCTTTGTTGTTGGTATTGACGGAGATGCTGATTCTTATGGAGCTATCATCAGAATAGATGAGGAACAGGTACAGCTCATGAAACGTAGAGGTGGGGTTGGACACGACCTGTCACACATCAGGCCAAAAGGGTCACCAGTCAAAAACTCGGCGTTAACTTCTACAGGACTCGTTCCTTTCATGGAGAGATATTCCAACTCAACTAGAGAGGTGGCGCAGGATGGAAGAAGAGGAGCACTCATGCTCTCTGTATCCATTAAGCATCCGGATGCGGAGGCTTTCATCGATGCGAAGATGGAGGAAGGTAAGGTCACCGGGGCTAATGTGTCGGTAAAGATAGACGATGAGTTCATGAAAGCGGCTACAACCAACAGAGAATACAAACAGCAGTTCCCGATTGATTCTGATAATCCACTGGTGGAGAAAAACATTGACGCTTCCATGCTTTGGAAAAAAATCGTTCATAATGCGTGGAAGTCGGCAGAGCCAGGTGTTCTTTTTTGGGATACTATTATCAGAGAGTCTATTCCAGATTGTTATGCTGACCTCGGATACAGGACCGTTTCTACGAACCCTTGTGGAGAGATTCCCCTCTGTCCTTACGATTCATGCAGACTTCTATCTATTAACTTGTTTTCTTATGTTAATAATCCATTTACGAAGAACGCATCTTTCAATTATGAACTCTTCAGAGAACATGTAAGACTGGCTCAGAGAATCATGGACGATATCATTGATCTCGAACTGGAGAAAATTCAACAGATAATGCAGAAAGTGATGTCCGACCCCGAGTCTGAAGAAGTGAAAAGTTCTGAGCTCCACCTCTGGCAGAAAATCTATGATAAAAGTGGTAAAGGAAGACGAACGGGAGTTGGTATTACTGCCGAAGGAGATATGCTGGCTGCAATGGGATTGACTTACGGTACACCCGAGGCTACTTATTTCTCAACAGACATTCATAAGAATATTGCTGTTGAAGCTTATAAATCTTCTGTGCAGATGGCAAAAGAACGCGGGAAATTCGTGATTTATGATTCTGAGAGGGAAAAAGACAATCCGTTCATCAACCGGCTTAAAGGAGTTGATCCTGTCCTTTACGAAGATATGGTGAAATATGGAAGACGTAACATTGCATGTCTCACTATTGCGCCTACGGGTACTACAAGCCTCATGACACAGACTACATCAGGAATTGAACCTGTTTTCATGCCTGTATATAAAAGAAGAAGAAAAGTGAATCCTAATGACACGAATGTGCATGTCGATTTCACTGATGAGAGCGGAGATTCTTTTGAGGAGTATATCGTATATCATCCTAAATTCCTGATGTGGATGAAAACCAATGGATTTGACATCGAAAAAAAATATTCACAACAGGAAATTGATGAGCTCGTGCAGAAATCGCCTTATTTCAAGGCAACAGCGAACGATATCGACTGGCATGAGAAGGTCAGAATGCAGGGAGCTATTCAGAAATGGGTTGACCATTCGATCTCTGTTACCATAAATCTCCCTAATAACGTATCAGAAGATCTGGTTAATGAGCTGTATGTGGAGGCATGGAAGTCTGGATGCAAAGGATGCACTGTCTATAGAGATGGATCAAGAGCAGGAGTGCTTATTTCAACAGAGAAAAAGAAAGAAGATAAAGAGGAAAAGAAAGTGACACCACTGCCTGCAAGTTGTATGCCAGAAGTTACTGAAGTGCGTCCGAAGGTTCTTGAATGTGATGTTGTTAGGTTCCAGAACAATAAAGAAAAATGGGTTGCTTTTGTGGGACTGCTCGACGGATATCCATACGAGATTTTTACGGGTGTGCTTGATGATGAAGATGGAATAGCTCTGCCAAAAACGGTTTCAAAAGGCCGTATCATCAAAAATGTTGATGAGAACGGTTCTAAAAGATACGACTTCCAGTTTGTCAACAGAAGAGGATATAAGACCACCATTGAGGGACTTTCCGAAAAATTCAATAAGGAATACTGGAATTATGCAAAACTCATTTCCGGAGTTCTAAGATATCGGATGCCCCTTACTAATGTTATCAAACTTGTCAGTTCACTCCAGCTTGAGAGCGAGAGCATCAACACATGGAAGAATGGTGTTGAGAGAGCTCTCAAGAAATATGTCCAGGATGGCACAGAAGCGAAAGGACAGAAGTGTCCAAACTGTGGAAATGAGACGCTTGTCTATCAGGAAGGATGCCTGATCTGCACAAGTTGTGGTGCATCAAGATGTGGATAGATTTTCATTCATTCCATTTCTATATATTTTCCGTTCAGCGCATGGGGCAGTGATTGTCCTTGCGCTGATTTAAAGAAATTAACAATCATATATATAAACTAACCCAATTAATCCCCCCGCTTTTCATAATCTCACAATCTCTTATCCCCCTCCTTTCATGGAGGGGGAAGGGGGAGGGAATTAATTGGTTTAACTATATTTTTTGCAGAGAATTATGCTTGTTACGTAGGAATATAACTCTCTTCTTGCAGATAATTTAATCCTATTTAAAAATGAATAATACCGTCATTATATCCAATCTTAGATTCTATGCTTTTCATGGTGTTCTTTCTCAGGAAAAGTCGGTTGGACATAATTTCATTGTCTCCCTCAAAATCGATTGTGATTTCTCACAGGCCATTCTTCGTGATAAAGTTGCCGGTACTATTGATTATGGACTTGTCGTTGAAATTGTAAAAAAGGAAATGGCTGTCCGGTCTAAGCTCATGGAGCATCTGGCCGGAAGAATTCTTTATGCTTTGTTTGATAAATTTCCGCAGGCGATAAACGTGTCTGTTACAATTATTAAGGAAAATCCCCCTGTCAATGCCGACACTGATGGATGCGGAATTGAGATTAATACTTCAAGGGAAGAATTTCTCTCTTTTTATCAATCATGAGGTTTTTTATTCAGAATAATACGGCATTTGTCCTTTTTTCAACGAATTATAACAAAAACACAAAACAAGTAGTGATGTTTTGTGTTTTTTTTGTTAAATTTGCATCTTGAAATGTATTTGTGAAATAAGAATACTGTTTTTATTCAGTGAATAATTAATAAAAAAATTGCTAAATAAATTGTAAATCGTAAATAGTTAAATTGTAAATATTATTTTTATGAGTGCACTTAAAACAGCTAAAATGTCAAATTACCGATGGGTGATTTGTGCGATGTTGTTCTTCGCGACAACTGTCAACTACATGGACCGTCAGGTGTTGTCTTTAACATGGAAAGACTTTATTGCGCCTGAGTTTCATTGGACCGATAAGGATTACGGACTCATCACTGCGGCGTTTTCTATTTTGTATGCAGTTTTCTGCCTCTTTGCAGGAAAATTCATCGACTGGATGGGAACAAAAAAAGGTTATCTTTGGTCTATTTTCGTTTGGTCATTAGGTGCTTGTATGCATGCCGCTTGTGGATGGGTGACGATGAACATCGAGGGAATTGAGTCGTTGGATGCCCTGAGAGCTGTTGAGGCGGGGTCTAACATCGCAACATCCATAGCTACTATCAGCGTATATCTGTTTCTTTTCTGCCGATCTGTTCTCGCTCTTGGAGAGGCAGGAAACTTTCCAGCTGCCATCAAGGTGACTGCTGAGTATTTCCCAAAAAAAGACAGGGCTTTTGCTACATCTATTTTCAATGCCGGAGCTTCGGTTGGTGCTCTTGCCGCACCCGTTAGCATTCCACCTCTTGCTGAGGCGCTTGGATGGGAAATGGCGTTTATAATTATCGGTGGACTTGGATTTATCTGGATGGCTCTCTGGGTGTTCATTTATGATAAGCCCAGCAAGAGTAAGCATGTCAACGATGCCGAGCTCACTTACATCAACCAAGATGCTGAAACTGAAGGAGACCCGAAGGATGCAAACGACGAAGGACCGCAGATGAGTTTTGCAAAGGCCTTCACGTTCAAGCAGACATGGTCTTTTATCGTTGGCAAATTCATGACTGACGGTGTTTGGTGGTTCTATCTCTTCTGGGCACCCGCTTATTTCTCCGACCAGTTCGGATATAAGTCATCATCTACTATGGGGCAGCTCCTTATTTTCACCCTGTATTTTATTGTTACTGTTCTCAGCATTTTTGGTGGATATCTGCCTAAGCTCTTTGTGGAAAAGAAGGGCATGAACCCATACGCTGGACGTATGCTCGCTATGCTTATTTTCGCATTCTTCCCACTCTTTGCGCTGTTTGCACAGCCTCTTGCCATGTGGCAGGGTTCTCCGATCGATGCAGCATGGTGGCCTGCGATTATCATTGGTCTTGCTGGAGCGGGACATCAGGCTTGGAGTGCTAACATTTTCTCTACTGTGGGAGATATGTTCCCGAAGTCAACGATTGCCACAATAACTGGTATTGGTGCTATGGCCGGTGGACTAGGGTCAATGCTTATCAATTTTAGTTCAGGTGTGCTTTTCGATTATGCAGAAGGACAGGGTGCTGCTTTCTCTTTCCTCGGATATGAGGGAAAACCAGCTGCATACATGATTGTATTCTGTTTCTGTGCTGTAGCTTATCTCATCGGATGGCTCATCATGAAGAGTCTCGTGCCCAAGTACAAGCCTGTTGTGATTGAATAATCATATTAAAATCATTATCAATGAAAATGCCGCTTTATGCGGCATTTTTTATTCGTTTTTTATACCTTTTTTATTCATTTTACTCTTATTATCAAAACTTTAGACTGATTTGTTTGATTATGTCGGGAAAAAAACGTAACTTTGCAAAGGATTGTATATGTAGAAAGATTGATTTTTTGCATCTGTTATTATTATAGGTGTGTATCAGGATATTAGAAATCATCTTTTTAAGGTAAAAATATAACAAACATAATTTTTTTATTTATGGAAAATATTCCTGAGGCTCTTAAGCTTTTAACTGTTGGTATGCTCACTGTTTTCTCAATTCTTTTGATTGTGATTTTTTTGGGCAAAGGACTTATTGCGTTTATCAACAGATTTGCTCCAGAAGAAGCAAAAGAAGTGAAAACCGTAAAGGTGACACAGGCACCCATCGATGCTAACACCACGGCCATCATCAATGAAGCGGTAAAACAAATTACTGCTGGTAAGGGACATGTCACTAATATCCGCAAATTATAAAACCGTACAAAAACCGTTTTTATTTTTCGTTATCTATAAGAATCGCCCTTTCTGGGGAACGGAATAATTTGCAAATTGTTAAATGTTAAAATAAAACGTAAATTGTAAGTAATAGTGAAAAAATAAGTTAGGAAAATTTATCTTAGATTTTTGAGCTATTTTTCAGTTGGTCAGAGGGAGTGATGCGGACATCATGACCGATGAACAACTGGAAAAGAGGCAAAAAGATAAGTTTAAATCTTGAATGATTGCCTGACATTAAATTTACTAAGTTATTATTTTTACTGTTGCTAAATAGTAATTTTTAATTATTTATGAATAAAGAAGTGAAATTTAGTCTGGTGTTCCGCGACATGTGGCAGAGTGCCGGAAAATATCAGCCACGCGTTGACCAACTTGTAAAAGTTGCTCCGGCTATTATCAAAATGGGATGTTTCGACCGTGTAGAAACTAACGGAGGTGGTTTCGAACAGGTTAACTTACTATATGGTGAAAATCCTAATACTGCTGTTAGGGCTTTCACTAAACCTTTCCATGAGGCGGGAATACAGACACACATGCTCGACCGGGCGCTCAACGCACTTCGTATGAGCCCGTGTCCGAAAGATCTTCGTAAGCTTTTTTATAAGGTGAAAAAGGCTCAAGGTACGGATATCACACGTATCTTCTGTGGCTTGAATGATACAAGGAACATTATTCCTTCTATAAAATATGCTAAAGAGGCGGGAATGATTGCTCAGGCATCTATGTGTATTACACACTCACCGATTCACACCGTTGAATATTATGTAAATCTTGCAAAAGTACTGATTGACGCAGGAGCTGATGAAATCTGTCTGAAGGACATGGCTGGTATCGGACGGCCCGATTCTCTTGGGAAAATCGTAAAGGGAATAAAGTCTTTAAAGAAAGATATCATTGTGCAGTATCATTCACATTCAGGACCAGGATTCAATATGGCGAGCATTCTTGAAGTTTGCAAAAACGGATGTGACTATGTGGATACAGCGGTAGCACCGCTTGCTTGGGGTACTGGCCATGCCGACATCATAGCCGTCCAGGAGATGCTTAAGGACGCTGGATTTAAGGTGAAGGATATCAATATGGAGGCGTACATGGAGGTGCGTACACAGATTCAGCAGATGATGGACGACTTCCTTGGATATTACTGCCCGGATCTTAACCGAATCAACAACTCACTGCTTGTAAAGCCGGGACTGCCGGGCGGTATGATGGGGTCACTCATGACTGACCTTGAGGAGAACCTCCGTTCGCTCAACAAGTGGAAGGTAAAGCATGATCAGGCTGAGTTGACCACAGATGAGATTCTCGTGAAGCTATTCGATGAGGTGGCTTATGTCTGGCCGAAAGTGGGCTATCCGTGTTTGGTTACACCGTTCAGCCAGTATGTAAAGAATCTGGCCCTCATGAATGTCATCCAGATGGAGAAAGGAAAAGAGCGGTGGTCAATGATTGCCGACACTATTTGGGATATGATTCTCGGTAAGGCAGGACAGCTCCCTGGACCGGTGGATAAGGTGTTCGAGGAGATGGCGAAGGCGGAAGGACGTGAGTTCCTGACATCCGATCCCCAGGATAACTATCCTGATAACCTTGATGACTACCGTTACAAGATGAATCAAAAGGGGTGGGAACTCGGAGAGGACGATGAGGAACTCTTTGAGTATGCTATGCATCCTACACAGTATGAGGCCTATAAGAGTGGAAAGGCGAAGGCTGACTTCCTCGAGGACCTCGAGAGACGTAAGGCGGATAAAAACCAGCCGAAGGGTGGGGTAACTGCTGAACTGCCGAACTCAATCACCGTGAATGTGAATGGGCAGAACTATAAAGTGGATATCGCTTATGGCGATGAGATGCCACAAGTTCAAGCGGTTGCTGCCGCTGCCACACCAGCTGGAGAGGGATCAGAACTCCTCGCACCGCTTGAAGGTAAGTTCTTCCGCGTGAAAGAGACGGGCGAAGTGCCAAAGAATGTGGGCGATGCTGTGAAAGAAGGCGATGTGGTTGGATACATCGAGGCAATGAAAACCTACAATGCCATTAAGGCAGACCGCGACGGTGTCATCACGGCTATCCTCGTTAACTCTGGCGATTCTGTTGAGGAAGATGATGTAATCATGAAAATTGGATAGTGGTAGATTCTACTCTCATTCTTCCACTTTAAACTCTAAACTTTAAACACTCTACTTTTTATTATGTCAGAAATATTTCAAAATCTATATGAGATGACGGCACTGAGCGACTTGGTCGCAAATCCCTCATTTCTTATAATGTATGTCATTGCTTTCGTGCTCCTCTATCTCGGTATTGTGAAGCATTATGAGCCATTGTTGCTGATCCCTATTGCATTCGGTGTGCTTATTGCTAACTTCCCGGGAGGTGACATGGGGGTGTTACAGGCCACGGAGACAGGCGAAATCATCAAGGATGGCGTAAAATATAATATCTGGGATATGTCTCTTCCACAGATTGCACATGAGCTCGGACTGATGAACTTCCTTTATTATGCACTCATTAAGACCGGATTCTTACCACCTGTCATCTTTATGGGTGTCGGTGCGCTAACCGATTTCGGACCGATGTTGCGCAATCTCCGTCTCTCTATTTTCGGTGCTGCTGCCCAGTTTGGTATCTTCCTAGTGCTCATCTGCGCTGTACTGATGGGATTCACGATGAAGGAAGCGGCTTCTCTTGGTATCATCGGTGGTGCCGACGGACCTACAGCTATCTTCACGACAATCAAACTCGCACCGCATCTCTTAGGTGCCATCGCCATCGCCGCTTATAGCTACATGGCGCTTGTCCCGGTGATTATTCCACTCGTGGTCAAGCTCACTTGCACAAAGAAAGAGCTGATGATTAACATGAAGGAGCAGGACAAGAAATTCCCGCCGAAGAATCAGATTAAGAATATGCGTGTGGTAAAGATTATCTTCCCGATTGCTGTTACTACGGTCGTGGCGATACTTGTACCATCTGCAGTTGCTCTTATTGGTATGCTGATGTTTGGTAACTTGCTCAAAGAAATCGGTGCAGACACCAACCGACTCTTCGACACTATCAGCAATTCTATCATGAACACTGCAACGGTTTTCTTAGGACTATGCGTCGGTGCTACAATGACTGTAGAGGCATTTCTCAACTGGACTACCATCGGTATCGTTGTGGGAGGATTCCTTGCATTCGCACTATCCATAACCGCCGGTATCATGCTTGTGAAGTTGTTCAACCTCTTCACGAAAAAGAAAATTAATCCGCTCATCGGTGCAACTGGTCTTTCTGCCGTGCCTATGGCTAGCCGTGTATGCAACGATATCGCCACTAAGTATGACCCAAAGAACCACGTACTCAACTACTGTATGTCATCAAACATCTCTGGTGTAATCGGATCAGCAGTTGCAGCAGGTGTACTCATTTCTTTCCTCGGTTAATCAAGTCACAATTATATCAATAAGCAAAGGGGGTGTGCAAACACGCCCTTTGCTTATTATATTTATACTTTAACTAATTTCGGCTAATCACAGGGTCACTATCACTTTCTGATTCATTTGCAGATTTCTCTTTGTTCGTGTTTCAACAGTCTTAACCGATGAATTGGCAGAGAGCATTTCGTGTTAAAACCTATAGACTACGTCATTAGGCAGATAGTCTTAGAATTGTTTCAGTGTAGTGCTGCTGATCGACTCGGTAATACTTTATCATATCATGAAGACGTTCATAATTCCTCGGTGTCTGAATTTTGAAATATACGGTTCATCCAATATCATTTTTTAATTGTTAAAAACTGTTCATAATTTATGCTGTTTATAACTTATTTTTACAAAAATATACTTTCTCTTTTCGTATTCACATCCTTTTCGTTTGTTTATTTATGACCTTTTTCTTACTTTTGCAAAATCTGTATGATACCGGGATAATCGATTGATTGTTAAACTAAGGACATTGACTGATGCCTTGGTCGTCATGACCACGTTAAGTGTTGAGGGCTTGATGCCAGAAGACACTTGTTATAATTTTCTCAAATGATCTAATAAATCAGAGAACTTTGGGACAGCAAGCGAAGAACCGAGCTTGATTGAGCTTTGCAAAGTCGTGATACAGTTCAGAAATTATTTGTAAATAGTAATTATTAATAGCTTCTAAAATGCTTTTTGGTTTTTATGAAAATTGTCCTTTTTATATTCTCTATTGGGCTTCCATTGCTCATAAATGCCCAAAACCACACAGCTATTACTAAACGCCAAACGAATGACGTTGCTGATTCGCTTTCTGCAAATCAGATTCGAGTCTTTAGTAATATGCTTGAAAACATGGTGTTTGTGGATGGAGGCACATTTATGATGGGAGACGATAATCCGGAACACCGAGACAGTCATGATAACAAACCTGCACATCTTGTCGAAATCAATCCTTTCTTTATTGGGAGGTTTGAGGTCACACAGGAAGAATGGGTAACCGTCATGGAAGAGAACCCAGCATCATTCAAAGGAGATGACTTGCCAGTGGAGAACGTCAGCTGGAACGACATTATCCGATTCATTGACAGGCTGAATGAACTGACAGGCATGGAGTTCCGTCTGCCAACAGAGGCTGAGTGGGAATATGCTGCCAAAGGAGGAAAATATGCGATGGGCTGTGAATATGCAGGGAGTGATTTCATTAAGGCTGTTGCATGGTTTAAATCCAATAGCAAAAACACCACCCATTCGGTCGGATTCAAACGCCCCAACGAATTAGGTATCTTCGATATGAGCGGGAACGTGGCGGAATGGTGCCTCGACACTTACGAACGTGATTATTATCAAAGAATGGTAAGCTATAATCCGAAAGGGCCAGATTCTGGGGCGAATAAAGTTAACAGAGGGGGAGGATGGATGATGGATGAATATTATCAGAGAGTCGATGTCAGAAATGTCAATGTTGCGGACGAGAGGAATCCCTCACTCGGATTCAGGCTGGCGATGTGACGATGACCAGAACGACAGATACTGTTGGGCTACTTTCAAATAATCATGATGACGGCGGATATACTCCACGCTGTCAAGGCTCAAACGGTCTAGCATCTCGGGATGCTCAACGATTTGCTTTAACTTCAGATACACATCTTCCTCATCGGGAATCACATTGATTATTGGACGGAGTTCATCCTCACCCAATATTTCATACTGCTCTTCCTCACCGCCGCCAATCAAAACTAAACCTTTCGACATCGCTAAAAGACCGTTCATGGCGGGAGTGTAGCTGTAAAGCTGGTCCAGCAGACAGTCAGAACTGGACAGCAACCGCTGATATTCATCAAAAGGAACTGACTCCACTTTTACGATTTCGCATTTTCCGGGATAATCCGCTTTCACACGCTCTAACGCACGAAGCATGACGTCCGTACCTTTATATGCAGACCGTGTTTTCATGATGCCGATGAAAAAACGGACAGGATAAGAGGTTTTGCGTGCAGGTTTCTCTTCTATCGTTCGGTTGTCGATAGGGAAAGGGATAAATGTGGTCTTCTCCGGAAAAACAGGTTGATAGCATTTATAATACTCATATAAACCGCCGATAATGCCGTCACAGTCTTTGGCGATATATTGGTTGAGTGGTGTTTTCTCACCGTCAAGCCACTCAGAGATAAATATCTTGTTATATTCCTCCTCGGTTCGTTGCTTGTCACCAATATTAAAGTCTGAATATCTGAACGTCTTACAGTCTAGGCAGGTTTTCACCCAGTAATGATCCATGCCAAAAGCACCCAAAAACACTTTTTTGTTGTGACGGCGGAGATAATCATAGTATTTCCGTATTCGTCCGGCACGGAAATCCAAAAAAATCGGATTGATTAGCTGAACCACATCATAACCTCTCAGTTTCCGGAACACACGCCACACACGAGAAAGATAGCTCAGAGTATCGATTTTTCCGTTCGATTTACGGATTAAATTGATATCACGGCGATAATTTTTCCAGTTATCACCGTTGCTCACCACACACACTTCATGACCGAGTGCACGAAGTCCTTCTGCCAATGTCCAGTGAACATTACTGTATTCCCCTATCAGCAGTATCTTCAATTGCCTTTCCCTGTTAAAAATTAGAATGAAAAACCTGTAATAATTATTATATCAAATTCATAAGAATGCTTATGAATCTTCTTAATTCTTCATTATTTAATGTTCCGTTTATTAAGTGCATCTGCATATTTCTTGGCGTTTGCAGCATGTTCCTGCTCCGATGCCGTATAATAATGTTCACCAGAGAAATCTTCCTTTGCACACATAAACAGATAATCGTTGTCATCAGGATTCAGAACGGCATCAATACCTGCAATACTTGAAATTCGTATCGGACCAGGTGGCAGCCCTTCATGTTTGTATGTATTGTAAGGGGAATCAACCTCCAAATGACGTCTCAACACACGGCGTATGGTGAAGTCACCTAAAGCATAAACAACTGTCGGGTCGCTCATTAGACGGATGTTCTTATGAAGGCGGTTCAGATACAACCGTGCGATAATAGGCTTGTCCTGGTCGCGGGCGGTCTCAGAATCAACGATGCTTGCCAATGTCACTACCTCAACAGGAGTCAAACCCAACTCCTTTGCTTTCTCCAGACGATTGTCATTCCAGAATTTATCATACTCGGTTCTCAGACGCTCTAACAATTTGTTCACATCAGTCGTCCAATATATCTCGTATGTATTGGGGATGAAAAGTGCGGGAAGGGTCTCTTTTGTGAAACCTAATTCTTTCAGCTTCACACTGTCTTTTAAAGCTGACTTGATTTCGGAACCGTCTATCATTAGGTATTTTGCTATCTTGTCGCATACATCATCTACTGTGCGCACGCTGGGTATCACTACCTTTGCTGGTGTCTGCTGGCCGTTACGCATACTACGGAACAATTTCAACATGCTGATATCTGAAGAAACTTGATAGCAGCCGATTTCAATGTTGTCTTCATAACCTGTATAGCTGTTAAGCAAATCAAATCCTTTCATTGTCGATGGATGACCCGCTTTTTCGATTTTTGTCCGAACAGAATCTATATTGTCATCTGAATCAATATAGACGTATGCTGCCTTCTCGTTGGTCATCACATGACCGAATACGGAGAATGAAAATATAAGCAACCCAATGCCTACCACCAAAAGTGATATAACTGAAATAACAATGATTTTCTTCTTTTTGGCTTTTGTCATATTGTCTGAGGTGTTATTATGAAACTAAAAACTAACAACTAAAATCTAAAAACTTATATCTATAGGGATTTACTATATGTGTGTCAACATAAACAATACTTATAACTATCTTATCGTCTTCTTGTCTTATCGTTTGGAAACATAAAAAGGCATAAGGAGCTGAGAAATGGTTTTACCCACACTCAGCTCCTAAATATGATTTACTTTTCAACTCTCACCTTAATGGTGTTTGAATCGCTGTCGTAATCTGCTACTATCGTGTCACCAACCGACACATGTCCCTCTACTATCTCATCAGAAATTGTCGTCTCCAGATATGTCTGGATAGAACGGCGGAGTGGACGGGCACCATATTGACGATCATAACCTTTGTTTGCCAGGAAGTCTTTTGCTTCTGGAGTGATTACCAAATGATAACCCAGACTTTCAATGCGGGTATAAAGCTTTTTCAGCTCCAAGTCGATGATGGTCAGGATGGCTCTCTTGTCTAACTGATCGAACGTGATGATATCGTCAATTCGGTTCAGGAATTCTGGAGAAAACTGACGTTCAAGTGCTTTACGAACGATTCGACGTGAATTCTCTTTCTCATCCATCGTGTTGTCACTCATGAAACCAATACCCTTGCCGAAGTCCTTCAGCTGACGTGTGCCGGCATTGGAGGTCATGATGATAATGGTATTACGGAAATCAACTGTTCTGCCGTAGCTGTCCGTCAATCGTCCGTCGTCCATAATCTGAAGAAGGATGTTAAACACATCGGGGTGCGCTTTTTCTATCTCATCGAACAGCACGATAGAGTAAGGCTTACGGCGTACTTGTTCTGTCAGCTGACCGCCATCATCATAACCCACGTATCCGGGAGGAGCGCCTACTAGACGGCTGGCATTATACTTCTCCATATATTCTGACATGTCGATGCGAATTAGGGAATCTGCCGTGCCGAACATGAATTCGGCCAGTTTCTTTGCAAGGAACGTCTTGCCCACACCGGTAGGGCCAATGAACATAAATGTACCGATAGGACGGTTTGGGTCGCTCAGACCGATACGGTTACGCTGAATGGAGGATACCAATGCATCGATGGCACTGTCTTGAGCGATCACCTCTTGTTTCAATTCCTGACGCATGCCCTTGATTCTGATGCTCTCCTCTGTGGCGATACGGGTAACGGGAATGCCAGACATCATCGAGATGGTCTGGGCTACCTCCTCGGCATCAACAGTCATTCGGAGTTCTGGATGACTCGATTCCCATTCCGAACGCTTACGATCCAGATCTTCCTCCAGTTGCTTTACACGGTCGCGGTAGCTTGCAGCCAACTCATAATTCTGCATCTTTACTGCGCTGTCTTTTTGAGCAATTGCATTCGTTAGGGCGATTTCCTGCTCCTCTATTTCTTTGGGGATCGAGAGGTTGGATATGTGAATACGACTACCGGCTTCGTCTAACGCATCGATTGCTTTATCGGGGAACTGACGGTCGGTGATGTAACGGCCGGACAGGCGGACACATGCATCTAGGGCAGCGTCTGTATAACGCACATTATGATGTTCTTCATAACGGTCTTTGATATTATACAATATCTGACGGGTCTCTTCTGCGGTCGTAGGATTAACGATGATTTTCTGGAAACGACGTTCCATTGCACCGTCTTTTTCAATCGTTTTTCGATACTCGTCCATTGTTGTCGCACCGATACACTGTAGTTCACCGCGGGATAGTGCGGGTTTCATCATATTGGCGGCATCCATCTCTCCTGATGCGTTTCCAGCACCAATCAGCAGATGAATCTCATCAATAAAAACGATAATATTGGGATTGGCACGCAACTCATTGATGATAGCCTTCATTCGTTCCTCAAACTGACCACGAAACTTTGTACCGGCTACAATACTGGATAAGTCAAGTGATACCACACGCTTGCCGAACAATGATCGGGAAACCTTGCGCTGAACTATTCGTTGAGCTAATCCTTCTACGATAGCACTTTTACCAACACCAGGGTCGCCTATCAATATCGGATTATTTTTCTTACGGCGGTTTAGAATCTGGGCAAGGCGCTCAATCTCTTGGTCGCGACCTACCAATGGATCTAATTTACCATCTGAGGCTGCCTTTGTTAAATCGAAGCTGAATGAGTCTAATGCTGGGGTGTCGCTGTTACCGCTTTTATCGCTCCGGCTTGTATGGAGAGCACGATTCGACTTGTCACCCTTGTAACTTGAAGGGGGCATGTCATCATCCTCGTCAAAACCGATTTCATTACGAACCTCCTCTTTCTGCTTTTTGAATGTTTTGTATAGCTGATTATAGCTGATATGGTGATTACCTAAGATTGTTGCTGGGATATTATTCTTCTGTTTCAATATTGCTAATAATAAATGTTCTACATCGATTTCTTTTGAACGAAGCAAGCGTGACTCCAACACACATAGTTGTAGGAGTGTACGTGACTTCGAGTCTAACGTAAGCTCTGAATTGGTTTGTTCATCATTTGGATGAGTTACTTTAACTTGTTCTTCTATGGAATGTTTAAGCTCGGCTAAATCAATAGAACAGACGGCAGAAAGAGCTTGAGAAGCAAGATTCTCTCCATCACGCAATATTCCGAGCATCAGATGCTCTGGACCTATGTAAGGGCTCTGAAGGCGAGTCGCTTCCTCTTTACTGTAACGAAGAACCTGAGTTAATTTTTCTGTATAGTTGCTGTTCATTTGCATGTTTCCCCCTTTTTAATACTGACTAAATGATTTTTTTTACTTACTGTCTTGCGGGTATTTTCTCCGTCTAAATATAATTTATAAAATGTGAAATGTTTATTATTAATTACTTATTATTATTGCAATAATTATGCCTGTTAATCAGACAGCCATTTTGTCAGTATTGATATGATCTCGTCACGCATATTGGCAGGCATGTTGCCGATACGGGCCTTGTGGCTACCACGTGGCTGTACAAACACTTTCATATTCTGTTTTTTAGAACAATCTAACCATGGAGCAACACCACTTGATGACCATGGGTCGATTTCACCATAAATAAACAGATGACGGGGATCTGATTCCTTTAAGTATTTGACTGTGCGTTTATAGAGTTTTTTATTAAATTTAATTCCCTGTAATTCTTGGGGAAGCATCAAACGGGATAAGTAACCATGAGTCTTTTGTACATCACACAGGTCTTTAAGGCCACGAGTGCTATATCCATAATAACCTAATTCACGGGCAGCTTGAACGAAAAAAGGAGTATAATTGCTCGGACATGTGAAATAGTCGGGCTCTGAGATTTTCATGAAATAGGTAAACCATTCATCATCTGAAGCCTCTTTGGAAGGAATGGTGCTGAAGGATGTGCCCCACTGCCAGAATGCAAAGGGAAATTCATATACACAATAGTCGTATATCACCGACATGTCATCCTGATAGGTTAAACCAGAAGATGTTGCTAATTTCTCAAATTTTGGTAACAGTCGGGCTTTTCGAGATAATATTTCACGCTGAGCTTCTAATAGGGCTGCTCGCTCTTCTGATGTACCTACCGTCTTATACAGAAATGGCTCATGGCGACCGTCTTCGACACTTTTGTTTAAGGGGGCTACGTATGACACGCTGATATCAACATCATCCGGGAACAGCGAACGGTAGAACATCGTGGTCTGTCCCCCTTTACTGATTCCTGTACTTAGCCATTTACCATGAAATAATCTGCCGAATATCTCACGTACATGATGCAAGTCGTTCAAGGAGTTGTCAACGGTTAGGTAATCCCAATTGAGATTTGACGGAACAGATTCACTGAAATAACGGTGTTCACAGACTATCAGATTACAATTAAACAGGCGGCTTAACTCTTCTTCATAGGAGGGCCATGTTGCATAATCGGCACTATAGCCTTCGGTTACAATTACGGTAGGACGGTCATAGCCTTTGAAACCCACAAATACGCGCTCCAGAAATTCATCTGACGTTTTACCGGTCCAATCTACTTTCTGACGTATTTTTACACAATACTTTTCGGGAAACACGTTGTTATCTAATGATACGACTGAGGAAATCTCAGGCTGAGATTCCAACTGCTTGGCAAAATCAGATTTAGTCTTTTGGGCGGACAGCTGAATAGTGCCTAAAAACAAAAATAAAAGTGATATGAAATACTTCTGAATGAATAAACGGTTATAAATGCGTCTCATATAATATTTTTTTATTTATTTTGAATTATAATCACCTGATCCCCAAAAACAATGAGATAATGATTAATAATAAATAGTTGAATAATATCACACAGAAAAACAAGTCAAGATCCGACTTTAGATAACCTGTAATAGTATATTGCTCTGAGTCACGATATATTTGTTGATTACGCTTGAATAGATAGTAATATAACCGGTAAAATAAATATCCTATGAGAAGGCCAGCAATAGTTCCAACTAGAATATCGCCTACATAATGAACACCTAAATATATGCGCGTGTAGCTGGCTATGGAAGACCATACAAATAATATGATTGTTAGTTTACGGTAGCGGAACAACCAAGATAAAAACATCGCCACACACATCGTGTTGGAGGCATGTCCAGAGAAGAAGCCATATTTGTGGCTACGGTAATTATTTACCACATCAACCAGATACATGATGTCTGGATCACATGAGGGACGCCAACGGGCAACGGTAGGCTTTACATATCCAGAGCAGAAACGGTCCATCACTAACACCATCACGGCAATAGTCAAGAGGATGATTATGGCATCTTTGGGACTGTTGTTACGGAAAAAAATGTACAATAGCATAGCAATCAGCAATGACCAGGAAAGTGTGTTTGTGAAAACGGTCATCAGATTGTTCCAAAACATCGATTCACTGCCATTTAATGCCAGAGTCAAATCACGGTCTATGTCGGTTATGCTAAGGAATAAATTCATGCTAGATTATTTTACTTTAGCAAGTTTTCAAAAATATTGATTATTAATATGTTCTGTTCAATTTTAAGTGATTTTTATAATGGTTTATTGTTGGCAAAAACGCCACCCATGAGCCGTAGGTTCGTTAACTCCATTTTATAATTCACATTTTTTAATTCATTTTTAATTTCTGATGCTTGAATTAAATTATTTCAATCTTTTTTTTAGGTATCCAGCCTTCTTTACCTTCTTCATATTTCACCTTACACCATTCTTTCATGCTGTTGTCCAATATCGTCAGACGCGTGCCTGAGTGAACTATAAACAATTCTATTCCGTTCTCACTTGGAGAACTGCTCACAGAAGCTGATTCGGACATTACGATGGCACCTTTACTGCTGACAGAATTGTGATATTGTTGATAAGCAGCTAAATTAGCTAAGACACTAAAGATTAGCAATGCAATAGCAAGGTATTTTATATAGCCTTTTTTGTTTTCTGGCTTCTGGATACTGAGAAGGAGTATAAGCGCCAAAAAGAGAACAAAACATAACAGACCTGTTGTTTTTAAGACAGGAAGACTCAGGAAATTAGACAGGGAATACCACCACGCTACTATGAAAAACTCTGCAGGGGCATTATTCTTATCTTGAAGCTTTGAGCGTGATAACGACAGATTATCACGGATCTCTGTGTCGCTGGGATCTAATTTCAAGGCACGTTCATAGTTGAGTATAGCATGAGCCATATCATTTTGTTTATAATAGCAGTTGCCGAGGTTGTAATATAGCTCAGGAGACACACCTTCTTCTTTTAGAATTTTTGTGTATATAGCTATAGCTGTTGAATAGTTGTTGGCTGTATATAAAGAATCCGCTGTTGATTTCGACAGGGAATACGAATCAGATGAAACAGATTTCTTTCCGGAAATGAGATTCGTATGGAATGACAGGAGTATTGTCAGACTTAATATGATTATATGTCTATATTGCATGGATTTAGCTATTTTATACTGTTGTCTAATTGGCTGATTAAAGACATTGCTTTGTTATAATAGTCTTCCATTGGATGGTCTGATAAGCCGGAAGTATAATGTGTGAATTCACATTCATCAACTAATGAGAGATATTCATCTATTATAGGAATCGGCACTTGATGATCTTCCAATATCTGGCGGACGTTCTCTTTGTTGAATTCCTCGTTGCTGATATTCAGTTTGTTCTGGGGAAATGTGTAGAGGGCATTCAGCAGTTCGACATAGAATTCCTGCGATTTTCCTGATTGCATCAGCATACGGGATTTCTCTAATTGACGCATTGCCAGTTTATTGGCTGTTTTACGCTTTTCTATACTGTTGGATGCTGAGGGGGGGAACATACCGTGTAATAGGATATAGAGAACAATAAAGATGATTACAGATAAGATATATGCTATTATCCATTTCCATGAATAGAGTTGACTGTAATTGTCCTGACGAAGATCTACATCTCCTAATTTGATATGTTTGATGTCCTTGTCTAACTCTTCTACTTCGGTTTGAGGGGTTATAGCACCATTTGAGGTTACATCGATTGTGTAAGGGTGGGTCGTTAGGGTCTGATAACTTTTCAATGAGGAATTAAAGTATGTGAATTGGAGTGATGGAATGGTGTATTGACCTCCTTGCTGAGGAACTGCCATATATTCAAACACTTTACTGCCCTCATGACCTGAACGGGTTAACTCGAAATCATCAACTACCTTGCAGTCGTATGTCTCAAAAGAGGTGGGAAAATCGATGGTGGGAGTCTCAATTAATTTTAAGTTACCGGTACCTGTTATGTTTACCTTTAGGGACAGAACTTCGCCGGCTTTAAATTTGCGTTTGTTAATGGATGAACTGATATTGAAATCGCCTACACCCCCGTAGAAGGTTGATGGAGGGGAAGGAAGCGGCTGAACTTCTATGCTTAAGGCATTGGCTTTAATTTCCTTCTCTTGGGTTTCTGTACGGGGAAACATACCGAAAGGATCCATGTAGCCATTGGGAATACTTATGGTTGCTACGCAGGGAACGGAAGGGATTTCGCATGTACCAGTTGATTGTGGATAAATAACATATTGTTTCCAAACAGCAGTGTTATAGACCTTTCCATTATAAGTTTCAGAGCTTTGGCTATGGTCTGGTTCTAATTCCTGAATGTGAAAACCGTTTAAAACAGGTAACTTTGCTTGAAAACCTGTTACATATAGTTCTTGAGATGCGTATATTTTGTAAGTCAACAATATGGCTTCCTGTTCATATACTTTCGTCTTCGACGCTATTGCTCTCACAAACAAATTACTGTTACGAGTATCAGGACTGGAGGGGGTTGGGTGGGATAAGGGAGGGGGTGAAGGAGTCTGATTGTTTGAATAAGTGGATGGAGGGGCTGAGGAAGAGGCGTGACCAGAGGGTTGAGCGGTCACACGGATAGGAATCTTCTTTGTAGAATATGTCTCGCCATTGATGTGAATGCGGGCGGAACCTATTATGAATTCACCAGCTCTGGGAGCGGATAACAGAAAGGTGAAGGTGGTAGAGGATTTAGTTGATACCTGACCATTGATAATCGTTGTAGATGAGGATGAACTCTGATGGTTGTCCAATATTCGGAAACCATCGAAATCAGGTGATTCAAAATGACTTATCTGATGACTGCTAATCTCGTAGCTCACTCGGAATTGATCACCTACACCAACTTCCTTTGGGGCCGATATCGATATCGACACATTATCTGCCAACAGCAAGATACTGTGTAAGGATAATAATATAAATAGATTTATTCTCTTTTGCATTATCTGAGCGTATTTGTGAAGATTTTGATACTAGTGTCTTATCTTCTCCTCTTCTTGTCTTGTTTTAATGTTGTTTCTTCGTTAGATCTTCATTTGCTAAACTATCGTCCACGGGTTGTACCCTCGTTAACTACTTTTAATAACTCCCATTTTTACTTCCGAAAATTGAACAAATAAAATGTCTGCAGGTGAAGCCCAACTAATTACCAGTCTTTTTCATAACTGCCGCTAACTCCTACGGCTTTCTCGATTTTCTTCTGAACTTTGTTCTCGTCTTGTTGGGCGGCATTTAATAATTGATTGGCTGTCTTGTCATCTATCTTGCCAGTTACCTTGTATTTAGGAGATGACTTGCCATTAGGCAGATTATTTTTATCTTGACTGTTTTGTTGGTTTTCTTCTTGTTTATCTTGTTGATTGTTTTGCTGATTATTCTGTTGATTATTCTGTTTTTTGTTATCTTGCTGTTTTTTATTATCGTCTTGGTTTTCATGGTTTTTACCATTATCTGATTGATTGTCCTGATTATTATCTATGTCGTTCTCATTTTTGCTTTGATTGTCATTTTTATTCTCATCTTTATTCTGTTGATTCTTGTCTTTGTCCTTGGAATCGTTTTGATTATCCTTGTTTTCTTGCTCATCTTGATTTTTGTTCTGATTCTTAGATTGATCGTTTTGGTTCTTGTTTTCGTTCTGATTTTGATTACTTTGCTCTTCATGGTTCTTTTCTAACATATACTGCGCCATGGCTAAGTTATAACGGGTATCATCATCTTTTGGATTCAGACGAAGACTGCTCTTATAATAATCAATCGATTCCTGGAAATGCTTGTTAGACTCATCTAAACGCTGAATTTTCTTATTACGCATTCCTGACATATAACACAAGTTACCCATATTGTGGTATATTTTCGATTTTTTCAGATTGTTAATCTGACACTGATTTAGTGCCATATTGTAAGTGGAAAGAGCTACAGAATCAATTGTAGGCAATTTGTCACTCGGAGCTGATAATGATAAACGTTGGCTGCTGTTACCTCGTCCATAAAGGGCTTCTGCACTTGAGGATTGCTCTATTGACTTTAAATAGGAACTTTCTGCATCATTATAGGATTGACGGTTATAATGTTTGTTCCCAATACGTAAGTCGCTACGACCGTCGGATTCTGACTCGCAGCTGGAAAACAAAAATGCTATGATAATTATCAAGAAATATACAACAGGATGATTCTTTTTCATTTTAATAGGCGGATATTTTTCAAAAAAGAATTTTTCTTCTCAGTTATACAGAATTCTATAATTACAAGAACTAACAGAATAATGGCTAATACGATGAATTGTTCATTGCTCTCTGTGAATGTGTTTGTATCGTAAGTGGCATGCTTTAAAGTGGATATTTCATTTTTCAACTGACGCTCAGCATTGTTGCTGTTGTCAACATGGATATATACTCCTTTACCGGCTGAGGCGATTTCACGCCCTACCTCTTCGTTCAGTTTGGTTACTACTGCATCACCGTTGCGGTCAGTTTTAATCTCACCATTGGGAAGAATGATTTGACCGCCTTCTGGAGTTCCTACTGAGAGAACATATACATTAATTCCTAGGTCATTGGCGGTTTGAGCAGTCTCTATCGCACTTGACTCATGATTCTCTGCATCTGTAATCAGAATAAGGGCTTTCCCGATATCTTTACGGGTGCTGAAACTGGAGATGGCACAACGCATACCTTCTGCCAGATTCGTTCCCTGACTTTTTATTGTCTCTGGAGACATCTGACTTAAAAAGATTTTGGCTGACACATAGTCTGATGTAATTGGCAGTAAGGTGGTGGCACTGCCAGCAAACGCTACCAGTCCTATTCGGTCGTTTTCAAAAACATCTATCAGTTTGCTCAATATCAGCTTAGCTTTCTCTAACCGCGAGGGGTAAACGTCATGGCAGAGCATTGAGTTCGAGACATCGGTGGCTATCACAATCTCTATACCTGTCTTTTCCTCGCTGTTGTTTTTAGTACCGAACTGGGGACGAGCCATGATGAGTATCAGAAGCAGCAGAGAGATGAGGAGAAGGATGAATTTGATGTGTTTACGCTTATAGGACAAATCTGGTGTCAGTTGATAAATCAGAGGAAGGTCACCAAGGGATTGCAGACGCTTTTTGTGAGTGTAGATATAAAGAAGGTATATCCCTATCATGACAGGGATGAGAAACAATAAATATAGAAAATATGGATTTGCAAATCTAAACATTTGACTGTGAGTGTATTATGGAATTCTTTTTAATACCAGATATTGAAGAAGCATTTCTGACAACAGGCAGATGAATGCAAATATTGCAAAGGGCTCATAAATATCACGACGGCGGTGGGGCTGGGTCGATGTCAGTTTCGTCCGTTCCAGTTTGTCTATTTCGCTGTATATCTCAGATAAATCATTGTTTTCTTCCGCACGGAAATACTTTCCACCGGTCTCTTCTGAAATCAGGGTCATTGTCTTCTCATCAATTTCAACGGGAACCATACGGGTTGAGTTGTAACCTGTTGGGAAGGGGGCCATTCCGTTACGGCCGATACCGATTGTGTAGATTCTCACATTGTATTGCTTGGCTATTTCGGCTGCTGTCTGAGGGGATACATTACCGCAGTTGTGAACACCATCGGTCAGCAGGATTATCACTTTCGATTTGGTTTTACTTTCTCGAAGACGTAGAAGGGCATTCATGATGCCGTCGCCTATTGCGGTTCCGTCTTCAATAGTACCACGGCCTGCCATTTCGTCATCAACATCATCGTAGAGTTTGATCAAAACGTCATGGTCTGTCGTTAATGGACATTGGGTGAATGCCTCACCGGCAAATAAGGTTAGACCGATATTGTCGTTTGAACGTTTGCCGATAAATTCTTTTGCTATGGATTTCAGAGCTTCAACACGGTTGGGCTTGAAATCCTGGGTGAGCATACTCGTCGAGATATCAACTGCCAACATGATGTCTATACCTTCTATGTCGCGGTTGTCTGTGGAGTTAGTTATCTGAGGACGGGCTAATATGATAATTAGACTGATGAAAAATAAAAAATGGAGTATTTGAGGCAAATGAATAAGTCTGGTAAGCCAAGTTTTTGACACGTGACGGTATTTCGACACATTTGGAACTTGAAGACTTGGCAAATGTTTATTATAATTTGTGATGTGCCATATAATATATGGAATCAGCAACAATAGCAAAAGCAGACAATATGGATATTTAAACTCCATTGTTTTTTAATAGTTTAAGATATATAGTTGTTTTATAAGATAGGTTGCGGTCAAAGCCAGAATAATCAGGGTGATGACGATGCTGATGTATAATATCCGTTTGGCTTTCTGAGAACGGATATCAACAACAACAACCTCACGGGGAGGTAGTTCTTTCACTTCTTCCTTTTTGGTACTCTCTATATAGTTAACCGCATTCAGGAGATTCTTGTCGTTTTCACTGATGTCGGGATGGACTTTGGCAAATTTCACCAAATCAGCTGTAGTGAACAATTCGCTTAGCTCACGGATGGCATCAGGATCATTTACCTTCTCTATTGAGGAAATTATTTCATCTGTCGTCATTTCCATTGCGTTGATACCATAACGGCCTTGCATGTAACGACGTAAGGCATCGGTCAACTTTGTATAATAAGTTTTAGAATCAACGCCGTCTGACAACGATTCCTCTTTGATTTTCGATATCTCTGCCATCGCTGCCTTATGAGGGGGTATATATGGATTCATTTTAAGGCGGCGGATAATTGGCTTGTTGTCTTTGATGCGGATTATTATATAGGTGAGAATAATACCCACTATCAATGTGATAAACGACAAGATGAATGGAAGAAGCCATTCATGAATGTCAAAAGGAGGCTCCATCGGACCTTTTAAGTCAAAGATTTGCTCGACTGCAGTGGTGTCTATTGGAACTGAAAGTACTTTTAGTGGCAAACCATTGGTGGAGTAAGTTTTATTGTCAACTTTAATTTCTATCGGAGGAATACTCCTGACAGTTGTGTCAAATGAAGTGATTGTGTATATTCTTACTCGTTCTGATACTGATGTGGACAACGAATCTCGGAATGACAACACTTCAACACCTGGAGTTATGCTCTGCAGGGAATCATATTCCGGAAACTTAACTGAGGAGGTCTTGGAAGCTGGAACGATGACTTTCAACTCTGTCTGATCTCCTAGTTTTAATTTCGAACGGGAAAGAACGGCTTTTGCCGGCTCACTCGCACGGAGAATGGATAGGCTTATGATATATAGAATAACTGATATATAGACTGAACTCTTCATGGTTGTTCCTTTTGCTTTGAATCTCTTGAAGTCTAACCAACATATTAGCATTAATCAAGTCTCAATGGTTCTTTAAATGCTGATAAGTAATATTTTCTGTTTTTTTGAATAATTCTAATGTCTGATTATCATTGGCAGATCTGTCGTCCACGAGCAGAAGGCTCGTTAACTCCCTTTTAAACTTTCTTTTTATCTTCCGGAACGTAAATTTAGTTTTATTGGCGTCGCTTGAATAGGGTGGTCAAACCCTTTACATAATCTTCATCAGTCCTGACGTGAGTGCAGTCAACTTTTGATTGGGTAAGGATTGACTGCAAACGGAGTTGATGTTGTATCCACCATTCTTTATGGGCTTTACGGACTTTTTGTGAAGAACTGTCGATGATCATCTCTGCACCAGTTTCCAAATCTTTGATTTTCAGAAGACCAACATTCGGAAGTTCAAGCATTCGTTGGTCATATATCTGCAAGGCAATCATGTCATGACGGCGGTTAGCTACCTGAAGTTGCTTGCTGAAATCTTTAGAATCGAAGAAATCACTTATTAAAAAGGCCGTGCAACGTTTTTTTAAAGCATTTGTCATGAATTCTATAGCATGACCTATGTCTGTCTTTTGACTCTGACTTTTAAGTATCAGAAGTTCACGTATAATAAATAGAATATGTTTGCGCCCTTTTTTAGGAGGTATAAACTTCTCTATTTTGTCAGAGAAGAATATCACACCGATTTTATCGTTGTTTTGGATGGCGGAAAATGCTAATGTCGCGGCTATTTCGGTAGCCATCTCACGCTTTGTCTGTTGATTCGTGCCGAAATCAAGGCTGCCCGATACATCTACCATCAATATAACTGTCAGTTCACGCTCCTCCTCATATACTTTGATATGAGGACGGTTGATTCGCGCGGTCACATTCCAGTCAATATCACGAATATCATCACCATACTGATATTCACGGACTTCAGAAAAGGCCATTCCACGACCTTTAAAGGCGGAATGATATTCACCGGCGAATATGTTGTTCGAAAGACCACGGGCCTTTATCTCTATTCTGCGGACGCGTTTTAACAGTTCTTCGGTTTCCAATGTTTGGGGATTAATTACTTTAGGTATAACGTAAATAATAACTTGGTATAATTGATGAAAGAAAGTATGTTATTGAATTATACTTTGTTTGCATAACAAACTTCTTGTCTTCTTTCCATACAGTCTTCTTGCCTTTACCACATCCATAACTCCTTTTTTAAATATAAGGAATATAAATTAAGTGGTTACTGGCTTTTCGAAGATTTTACGGAATCTGATTATGGAACTTCCACTTTGTTGATGATTTTGCTGATGATTTCCTCCTGAGTCACATTGCTCGCCTCTGCTTCGTAAGACAAACCGATACGATGACGAAGTATGTCATGTGACATCGAACGGACATCTTCAGGAATCACATAACCACGGTGCTTTATGAAGGCGTAGGCACGGGAAGCCAAGGCCAGATTTATGGAAGCACGGGGGGAACAACCAAATGATATCAAGCCATTTAGTTCACGGAGATGGTAATTTTCAGGATAACGGGTCGCAAACACGATATCGGCGATATATTGTTCTATTTTCTCATCTAAGTATATCTGTGATACGATTTCACGAAGTCCCGTAATGTCAGAAGTGGACATTAGGGGCTTTATAGGAGAGGAAGTACCGGTTATGTTCATTCGGATTATCTTTTTCTCCTCATCAATATTAGGATAACCGACAATCACTTTCATCATAAAACGGTCAACCTGAGCTTCAGGTAATGGGTATGTCCCCTCTTGTTCTATTGGATTTTGGGTTGCCATAACCAAGAATGGGGAGGGGAGGGGGTAGGTTGTAGATGACAACGTCACCTGGCGCTCTTGCATCGCTTCAAGAAGAGCACTCTGGACTTTGGCGGGAGCGCGATTGATTTCATCAGCTAAAACAAAATTAGCAAATACAGGACCTTTTTTAGCCTCGAATGTTCCTGCTTTCTGATTGTATATCATCGTTCCTATCACATCGGCTGGAAGTAAGTCGGGGGTGAATTGAACACGGCTGAATTGACCGTCGATTAAAGAAGATAATGTTTTTATAGCTTTGGTCTTTGCCAATCCGGGAAGGCCTTCAAGCAATATATGACCATTCGAGAGCAAACCGATGATTAGCGATTCTATCAGATGTTTTTGTCCGATTATGTGCTGGTTCATTCCTGTTATCAGGTCGGTCACCATATTGCTTTTGCTTTCTATCCGCTCATTTAATGCGCGGATGTCTATTGTTTCTGACATGGGATTTTTGTTTATGTTTTTTATTTGTTAATTTCTGTTGCTAATTTATATGCAAAATTACATATTTATGGCGTGAAATCAATGAATGAATGTTATAATTAAACCTAAAATAACCTTTATCTTTTATTATTTAAGAGTATTTAACGTTAACGCTTTTGGGTTGTGTCATCTTGTAGTATTAACAGATTGTCCTCTGTATGACTTGAATCAGTTTCTATACTGTCTGAAGAGGTAGGAATAGGGCTTGTTTGAGTGGGGGGGTGCTTTCTTCTGAATAAATCCTTCCATGATTCAAAGTCTTTCTGATAGGTAGCGCCGATTCCTTGGGTGTTCAATGTCGATTTTGTGAAATAACGGTCATTGGTTAGGTTATAGGCTTTCAAATACGTGTTGCCATTGGGACTCAGACGCCATTTCACATCAACGTCTCCTACAAAACTTGAATTATTTGTCATTGTATTATCACGATATCCAAAATTACCGTTTATAAGTAAACGGTCATCTAGCAAACGGCCGGAAAGACTGCCCTCTACGTCCATATCTTCCCATCCGCGTTCACCAGTGGATAACCCTGTGCCGAAATTCCATTTGCTCTCACTCCCGACGGCATTCGATAATAGTTGGTTTATCTGGCCGCTTAATGTGGAGGATAATAGATTGTTAACTGCCTGATTAGTATTGTTTTCACCATTCAAACGGGCATATTCATTTGTGAAGAAACGGCCAAAACCAAGAAGATAAATCATCTGTTTGTTCATCTCTTCATCTGTCGATATGTATGAATGGACTATCTGACGAGTTTCTTCACTAACATTTGGAAGATTCAAGTCAAAATTAAACGCCATATTACCGAGATTACCTGTGATATCAAGAACACATACTACCTTTACACGATTATTCTGCGTGTAGGTTACACTCGTTAAATCGGAAAGAGGAACCGAATTTAATGTGTACCAGCATATCAGGTGAATGTCTGCTTCGAATGGATTACCATTGAATACTACTTGGGAACCATCTTGAAGAATTAAATCTCTGTATATGATATCCTGAAGATATAAGCGGTATTTTCCGTTTTGAATACTATAGGTGCCATTTAAACTGAATGTGCCTTTGTTGTGGTATTCTGCCTGAAGGACTCCTGTGCCGTAGGTCGTGATATAGCCGTCTTCAACATTGTCCATTCGGAGTTTAACAGGACAATTGTGGTTAAGATGAATGCCTATGTTCATATAGATGTCACCACGATATTGAGGAACACGGTTTTCCAGATCACCATTCAGCATAGAGTCCTTCAAGCTCCAATATTGGCCCGGATCTATATTTAAGGATATTAAAAGACTGTCACTCGGAGCTGTCTCCCGGAACAACATGAAATTGTTTCCGGAAATGGCATCAGGAGTTGCTGCGTCGTAACTGAATTCACTACCCTTAGAAGGTGTTATGTCTGCGTTGATATAGAGGGGGTGACCATCTGAGCCGTTAAGATGAAATTCACCGTCTGCATATACTGTTCCTTTGAATTTGTCATTATTAAAGTTTTTCTCGTCATACAATAAGAGATTGTGAAGATCCATGTCGAATGTGTAGGAGAAATTTTTGAATCCTTGATGCCCGACAACACCATTCAATACATTCACGTGGCCGGTTTTATCTGAGATGTGAATGTGGTCGAATATGAAAGAATTGGTGTTTATTCGTATTTTGTCCTTGGGGTCAACCTGATAACCAACATTTGTGGCACGAAGGGTACATATAGCATCGGCTGTGCCTACGCCTATCAGTTGGATGTCAGAGAATGGACCACGGATGCCGGCATCAACATTTATTTTTCCTGTGATGCTCTTAAAGGTACGGGGAATCAGCTGCTGGATCAACATGGCATCCATGTTACGGAATTTGATGTTGAAATCAACTTCTTCCTTGGAAGGATAGACATAGCCCATTATAAGTGCCATTCGTTCCTCTAAAGCATAGTCTTCACCTACGATTTGGGTCTGCAATTTAATGCCATCCTCCTGCCTGTCCCAATTTGCTGAGATATATGCGTTTCCGAAATGAAGCTGTTTGAACTGAAGGTCCTGAATCGTTATGTTTGCATCTATTTTCGGAGATGAGAGAACATTATAAACATTGCATTTACCATAGACATAGCCGTTAACATTAGCGACATTTGTGTTGGCTATTTCTAACAGACTTCCTATTGGACTGCCGTTTAAATCTGCTGTCAGACACTCTGTTGAGTCTTTTGATAAGATGCCGTTTACTGTGAGACTTTTACCCTCATTTTCCAATGTTAGATTTTTGATAGATAGGTGGTCCTTGAATAGCTCCAACTCTTTGGCTTCCATGTGTAGTTCACGATTAGCTAATTGGATTACTGATGGAGATATGGAAAGAAGGGCAATTCGTTTCTCTTTTTGTAAATTTACCTCTCCATCAATGATGAGATGACCTAGCATCGGTTTACCCTGAGCTATTGACCAGTTTATGTCTGAGTGTAATTCCCTGCCAATGCCTGTAGCTTGAATGTTTGCATGATATACCTTATCATCATTTGGATAGCTTGCCTGTCCTGAAATGGTATAATGGTTCTGATTCCCTGAGTAATCTAACTTTATATTATTTATAGTATGGTTTTGGTAAGTGAACGATTCTGATTGGACAGATACGTCGTACTTGTCATTTGTGCAATCTACATTCCCAATGAGTCTTATAGGTGACTCAAATGAGAAAGATTCTTTTAAAAATGAATGAAGATATGGATGGTCATTTAATATGATATCGAATTCAAATTGATCATGACTGGCTGTGTTAAGATATTTTTCTTTATCATAAATGGGTAGGATAGCATTCGGGATTTTCTGAATGGAGGTGAATATGGTGTTATAGTCCATTGAGCCTTTGAGAGATATGTCGGCTATGTCACTTTCAATTCGAAAGTCTTTCTGTAATAGGCTGTTTCGTTTGATGTCCAGTTTCACATTTTTGAATGTGTAGTGTGTGGAAGGGGTGTGGATGTGTAGGTCTGATAATTGTATGATACCTGTCATTTCTGACAAACTGCTGCCTTGAATATTTGCTGTTGCAGTAAGGTCGTAACTGTTTTGGCTGGCATTACCTTCTATCCCAAATGTCTGTGGCTTGAACTTTTTTAAGTCAACCGTGGCATTTAGATGATAATCTTTATCTTGGAATCCTTTTACTATGCCATTAAAATTCATGTCAATTTGGGGGTCCTGAATGGATATCTTGCCTGAATAACCATTATCATTAAACTCACCGTCTATTTGGATTTTGTTCAATTGCAGCTTCTTATATTCAATATGGGATATTTCACCTTTTAAAGTGCCTGATGGAATTGCTTCTGAAAACAGAATGTCAAGGTCAACATCCATGGATATTTTTCTTAAATCCAATGATGGAAGTATTTCCGATAAAGATAATGATGGAGTGGATAAATGGCCTGACAGACGATGATTTTTATCATATTTGATGTCTGCCGAAAGTTTTCCTATTGAACTTTCTATATCAGAAGTGGTTTCAAATTGTCCGGATTGATAAGCCAAGATGCCTTGAAGATGTATGTCACCAAGGGGAGATATAATGTCTAATGCGGATGATGGAATGTTAATCAAACTAAGATAAGGGTGAAGAGCTTTTTGACGAAGTGTTATGTCACGGTTCAGGGCTTTTAATTCCATATTATCGGAACCAAGGTCTGATATACGGTAATCACCGTCTATATGGATGCCGTTATCTGGAGTGGTTAACAGAACATTATTTAATATCAATTGATTATCGATATGTTGAAAATCAGTGGAAAGACTTACTGGTGTGTCGAATCTGTTTAATGATGGAATGATGAACTTGAAATCATTGGGATATATTTCTGATTTGTTAATGTTGCCGGAGATGGCTATGAGTTTTTGTTGAATACCCTTTGTGTTCAACTTTATTATGTCAGATTCCAAAAAAGAATTATTAACCTTGATTGAAGGATGATTTAAAGTCAGTTGGGCTGGAACTTTTGTAAGGTGCGTGGAGAGTTCTTTCATGTGGATACCACTGTTAGCCTCTTTAAAGCTTAGCTCTTTTATTTCTATATCCAATGAATCGGTTTGAAGATTATGTAATACTGCATTTATATTGAGATCCATTATCATCAAGTGGTTCACGTCGAGTGAATTCGGATGAGGCGGTTCTGACAAAATGTCATAGCTTATGCTGCTGTTACGTATCTGTAGATTGTCCAATTGGAATGGGGTGGGTGGGGAGGACGGATCATGAGGTTTTGAGAGTTTGTCAATCAAAAATTGTATATTAAGATCTGAAGTAGAAGTGGTTTTGTTGACAAAAGCCTCCATGCCATAAATATTTGCGGAGGTTATTTTAATAACGCCGTTAAATAAGGGAAGTAGTTCTATTCTTGAACTGGCTTTATCTATTTGAATGAGATGTTTCCCTGATTGATCGTAAATAAGTATATCACTTAGGGTTGCCTGATTCAGCAAGCCTATGTTGACTTCTCCAACTGTTACTTTTGTGTCAAGATAGTCAGACAAATAGGAAGAAACCCTTTCCCCTATGTATCTTTGAAATGAAGGTACCTGAAGAAGGGTCAGAAGGCCTATGTATAACACGAGTATTACACATACGCTGATCCTCAGTATTTTGCCTATGATTCTAATCGTGAAATATCTTTTTTGTCTTTGTTTAATATCAATTACTCAGAGACTTCAATGTCTGACTCCGTATCGCTTTATGATAGGCTACCATTTTGAGGGCGGTTATGGCACATTCATCACCTTTATTCCCCAAAATACCACCACAGCGCTCCTCTGCCTGGCTCATGTTGTTTGTCGTTATCAAACCGTATATCACAGGTTTGTCCTGGAGAAGATTCAGTTCAGATAAACCATGAGTAGTACCCTCGCAGATATAGTCGAAGTGGGGGGTGTCACCACGGATCACACATCCGATAGCTATCACTGCGTCAATATCTAATTTCAATATCTGGCGACAGCCATATATAAGTTCAAAACT
>JAEEGF010164288.1_pt1 | contig 39946 bp, 29 predicted proteins | sample 9134171 | NCBI WGS metagenome assembly JAEEGF01 (sample SAMN16246542, study PRJNA631951) | gut metagenome | biome: gut microbiome; feature: rumen; material: AP-attached | host: Bos | place: Iran: Karaj | collected 2018-10 | reverse complement strand
GAGTCATGCGGGACGTGAGCCGCCGGGACTTGCGGGGCTTGAGCAGGGGCGTCCGTCCTGATCACCGGCGGCTTTACCTCGATCTTCTCGGGCGGGATGCCGTTTGCGACAAGGCGGCCCTTCATGAACTCCGAGATGACGACAAGCTTCTTGAACCTCGCCATCGCGCGCTTCCTGCGCGCTTGCGAGAGAACGCGCTTGAGGGCTGGCTTCCAGTTGCGGCAGAGCGGCGCGCAGAACAGGCACGGCCACACACCGCCCGCGCGCGAGCAGTTGTGCAGAAGCGGTGTATAGGCGTAGGTCCTCGGGCAAATCGGCTCGTGGTCGTGGATGTAGTACACCGTCTTCTCCGGAGGGAACCTCTCGAGCGTCGCGACGTCGGAGCACTTGTGAACGATGATTTCATCATACAAACCCATCTCCTGATGGACATCGCTTGCGATATCCACCTCATGCCCCTCGGCGCGCAGCCGCGCGATGTGCCGCTCGGCGAAGATCTCGATCCCGCCGCGGATGTCGGACTTCTCAAGATAAATTAGAATCTTCATGCCCCTCTGCCTCCTCGCCAATGCGCGGTGCGCTGGATGAGACGTCTTATCGGCGCGGTTGGGATCTCGCCCCAGTCGCGCGGACGCGGCAGGAGATACGCCCAGTCGCGCAGGGTCTCGCGCGCGGCGCCGACGAGCTCGCGCACAAGGGACGGCCTGTCGCCGAAGATGACGCGGTCCGCGGCACCTTCGCCGCGGAAGCGTCTCGCAAGCTCGCGCAGCGTGTAGTTGTGGGAATGCTCGACGTGCGAGTCGGGACAGTACACGACCTTCACCGGATCCTTCTCGCGGCGCGAGTTGCGCCATGCCCACTCGACGTCTTCGGAATACTGTATCCCCTCGTCGAACGGAACGTCGAGGAGATTCTGCCGCCACGTCGCGGAGCTTGCAAGCGAGAAGAAGAAGCGCCACGTCGCCTGCACCTTCCCGTCGCCAAAGGCGCGTTCGTTGTCCTTGCGCACAAGCGCCTGCGCGTCGGGGCGGGGAAGCTGGTTCGCGAACGTGAAGACGTGGGGCGCACCGGAAAGAAGCGGCTTGACGAGCTCGGAGAGCCAGTGCTCGTCGAGAGGAACGGCGTCGGAGTTGTTGAAAACGACGATGTCGCCCTTCGCCTCCTGCACGAGCGCATTGAGCGTTCGGCCCGGCTTGTACGGTCCGTCAGGCCGCTCTACGAATCGCACGGGGTATTTCGCGGCGACCTCCCTAGTGCGGTCGGTCGAGTTGTCGTCGCAGACGATCACCTCGAACGGAGGCGGCAACTGCGAGAAGATCCCGGCGAGCGTGCGCCCTATGAGCGCCTCGTCGTTGTGAGCCCTCACGATTACGCTTACGCGCGGCTGTTCCTCTCGGGTGTCACTCATCCTTCGAACATTCCCCTCCAGGCATCTCCCTGCCCCACTGCCGGCGGTATCTCACCGCGGTGGCGCTTTGCTTTATCTTGCGGATCATCTCCTCGGAGACGAAACCCTTGTCCGGCAGTTCGGAATAGAAGCCCGCGACAAGGCCCTTCTTCTCAAGCCAGTCTGCGTTGTCCTCGGCATACGCCTTCAGGAGCGCGCCGCCTTCGCCCTCCCCGATGAGCGCAAAAGACCTGCCCGATTTGTTGTGGTGGTTGATGTACCACTCGATGGCCTTTTCAACGTCCTCCTCGCAGGCGACGAGCGGAGAGAACACGCGGGCGAAGCCGTCGAACTTGCCGCGTCCCACCGCATCCATCGCAATCGACTGCATCTGAGGCAGCATGCCACTCTCGAAATAAAGACGGTCCTGGACGTATATGATGTCGACAGGCACCGAGAACGGACGCACCGCGTCCTCTCGGATGAGCCAGTTCTCCATGTAGTCGTAGGGGGACTTGCATCCCGACACGGCCGCGGCGAAAAGTAGAATTGCAATCAGCTTCTTCATTTTCCAGCCTCCTCCGACTTTGGCGTCAGCGCCTCCGAGTCAAAGCACGCGACGCGGAAGCCGAATATGCAGTTGCGGAGGTTCGGCTCGCGCTTGAGCCTGTAGGCGCAGCGGCAGTCGCTGCCAAGGAAGAACCAGCAGCCGCCGCGCAGCACCTTGAACGATCCTGACGGCGGCCCCTTTGGATCGACCGCGTCCCCCTTAGGATCGGAAAACCAGTCGGAGCACCACTCGAGGACGTTTCCGTGCATGTCGAAGAAGCCCCACGCGTTCGGCATGTTCTTTCCCACCTCATGCGTCTGGTGATCGCTGTTCTCGTCGTACCACGCCATCTCCGAAAGGACGCCGCTGCCGGAGTACGGAGAGCTGCTGCCCGCGCGGCACGCATACTCCCACTCCGCCTCGGTCGGGAGACGGGCCTTGCCGCCGAACGCCTGTCGGGCTCGCTTGATGAACGCCTCGCAGTCGTGCCACGATACGTTCTCGACGGGATTGTCCCCGTGCTTGAACCGGGAGTGGTTGCTTCTCATCACGCTCTCCCACTGGCTCTGCGTGACCTCGTACTTCCCGAGCCAGAAGCCCCGAGTGAGCGTCACGTAGTGGAGAGGCTCGTTGGAGATGCGTCCATGCTCGCTTTCCGGACTCCCCATCTGGAACGTGCCCGGCGCGCACCAGATCATCTCCATCTTCGCGCCGCCGGGAAGCGTGACCGTGCAAGTCTCGCCGCTCTTGCGCTCTTGCGGCGCCGCAAGGCACGAGGCGAATGCGGCGAGCGCGGTCAACATCGTTGTAAACTTTGCTTTCATCTTCTTAGATTATACCACAATTCCCGATCGACGACACCATGCGCAGGGCAAAAAGCGTCAGAATTTCACCGAGAACACCTCCATCAACCTGTCGTAGGTAATCGGCTTGAGGAGTATGCCGGCGAAGATTTCGCTCCTTTCGTCACGCACGAACTCCGCGTCGGCCGTCACGGCGAAGACCGGGATTCGCCTGAACCGGTCGTCGGCGCGAAGAGCCTCGACGAGTTCGATACCGTTCTTGTTCGGCATCCAGAGGTCGGTCAGCACGAAGTCGAACTCATGCCCGTCCGCCAGCGCCTCGTCGAGCGTCGCGAGCGCCTCTACGCCGTCTCCGGCCTGGACGATCTCGCCGACGCCGGCGTGCGCGAGAAGCTGGGTCAGCACGTCGCGGTTGATCGACGAATCGTCGACGACGAGAACGCGATTGGGAAGATGCTTCGGCGCGGCCACGGTCTTCGGCTCGTCTGCAGAGATCGGTTCCGACGCGACTACGCCTGGTATCCTCACCCTGAACGTCGAGCCCTTGCCGAGCTCGCTCTCCACGTCAAGACTGCCGTCCATCGCCTCCACAAGCCGTTTGCAGATGGACAGCCCGAGCCCCGTGCCGCCCGTGCGGTCGGCCGAGTGGCTGGGATCCTGCGCCTGCACGAACGGATCGAATATGCGATTCAGAAATCCGGACGGGATCCCGCAGCCCGTGTCGGAAACGAAAACCTCGATGCCCGATCCGGAGCACGAAGCCGCCACAGACACTTTCCCGCCGTCGGTGAACTTGACGGCGTTGCCGACGAGATTGAAAAGTATCTGGCGGAAGCGGTGTTCGTCCAAAAGCACCATGGGCACGCTCCCCGTCATGTTCTCAAGGGCAACCCCCTTCTTCGCAGCGGCCATGCAGAAAGACGCGAACACCTCGTCCACGAGCGCGGACAGCCGCATGGGCCTGGGCTGGAGCACGAGCTCGCCGGAATCGATCTTGGAGAGGTCGAGGACATCGTTGACGAGCTGGAGGAGCGTCGTGCCGCTGGAGCGGATCGCCTTCAGCGCCTCTTCCCGCTCGGCCTTGTCCGAGATGCCGAACTGAAGCAGCTCGGAATAGCCGAGGATCGCGTTGAGGGGCGTGCGGATGTCGTGGCTCACGATGCTGAAGAACATGTTTCGCGCCTTCTCCGCGGCGTGGGCTCGCTCAAGCGCGTCCTCGAGTTCGGCCGCATGCTTCGCCGACTGCTCGTCCTGGATCACGAACACCTGGAAGAAGCAGTTTACGATGAGGCATCCGAGCGACGTGAACGGGGTGAGCGGCCACACGACCTGCAATACCATTGCGACCGACATGGTGACGCCGCACAGAACCACCATCGCGCTGCGGCGGCGGGCGAATCCCTGGGTTCGCACGCCCTTCGCCACCACGAACAGCGACACCAGCATGCCGAAGGCGATCATCATGAAAAACGCAGGGTCGCGCAGCCATCCCGTCTGGTAGACGCCCTGTTCGTCGAAATAGAAGAGGCACCGGGTGAACGGATTGGCCGCCATAGCCAGAAGGTTGAAGGCCAAGAGCGCGTATCCGCACCAGTCGAGGATGCGCGAAGTCCATCGTCCGAAGGCGAGATAGTCCGCGACGAACTTGCCCCACAGGAACACGAACGCTACAAGCGACAGGAAGAAGAACAGGGTGTCGACGTACCAGGGCACTAGCCAGCGCAGTCCGGCGAACACACCCCACATCGCGTCGGTCACGTAGTAGGCCAGCACGCCGAACAGGAACAGCCTGTAGCGCTTTCCGTGCGCCGTCTCGATCCGCGGGCCGAAGAGCAGGTTGCGGTTGAATATCAGGTGGAGCACAAGCGCCACCATCGAGAAGACGGAATACATGTAGTTCTGCATGGTCAGGACCTCCTTTCATCGGAGCCGGAAATTGAAAATCGAATGAGCCTATCCATTCAGCAGCGCGATGAGTTCGACGCGCGCCGTCTCTAATCTCGATGTCAGCTCGGCATAAGCCCTGTCGCGCACCGCGTCCCAGTCGCCGCGATCCCCGAGTGCCGCCAGGACATGGCCCGTCACCTTGTTCCAATCGCAGTCGTACACGCTCCCCTCGACTGTGCGCCCGAAGTTGGAGAGCCAGTTGGCCAGCTTAGATCCGCGCGCGATTCCGAGACCGGGAGTGCCGGCGTTAGCGGCGAGAATCAGCAGATGAAGCCTGCTCGAAAGGACGACATCGCATTTCGCGGCCGCCTCCATGACAGCCTCGGGAGTTGTCCCCGATATGCACTCGACGCCGAGCGATTCTAGAAGCGCGCGATCCGTTTTCGGATTCATCGGAATGCCGAGTACCCGCGCGCCAGATTCGCGCACTGCCGCAATCAGGCCTTTCACGCCTTCAAGGTCTGCAACACGCCTCTGAGTCGAAATGCAAAGTCCCAACGTAGGCGCATCTGCGCCCCTGCACCTCTGCGTTGAACTTTCCTCATTCCCAAGCAATATCGCCGAGTCGGCGGTGACCTTTGCGCCGGGGAAACCGGTCTGCGCGAGCATTTCCGCGCTCTGCGGATCGCGCAACCACACCCCGCGGCAGCGCGGCAGAACCGCCGCGATGCGCCGCACGAGCCTGTCGCGCAGACGACGCTCGCTCCATGCGAGGAGTCCAAGACACCGAAGGACTTGCCGCCGCCGTCCCCACATCTTGAAAAAGATAGGGTTCAGTTCGTCGTCCATCCCTACGCCCCAGATGTATGTCTGCACTCCTGCGTTCTGCGCTGTCCCAAGAAGATCTAGAGCGGCATACGGATAATCCGAAAGCCCCGTCGCGCCGCACCAGATATAGGCGTCGTGCCTGCGGACAACGTCTTCAAAGCCGTCCAAACCGTGACCGGCGAAGCCAAACGGCGGCACGACGTTCACGCCGAGGAGATCCGCCGTCGCGGGATCGGCCGTCGCGACGGTGAGCTCTACGCCCGGGAGCGATTCCTTCAGCATCTTCACTACGCCGGCGATTATCGCCTCGTCGCCGATGTTGTCGCATCCAAGCGGGATTCCTCCGAGAAGTATCTTCATTTTTCGCCTCCGTGCCAGGTGAGCACGTCCGAAACCGCGAGACGCGGGGACGCAGCGACGTCAAATTCCTCGGGCGGCATTCCGCAGGCAATCACCTGAACGATCGCCTCGTTGGGGGGAATGCCGAGAAACTCGTGCGCCGCGCGGTCCACTTCGGGCGAGACGCTCCAATGGAGGATGCAGTGCGCCACGCCGAAGTAGTGGAGCGCATAGCAGAGGTTCATCACGAAGATTCCACCGTTCACGTAGCAGTCGTGCCGCTCCCAGCCCCAGCGGACGGCGGAGAGGTCCGACGTCACGACAAGGACCTTGTCCGCGTCCGAGCCGAATCCGCGCGTTCCGCCCTGCGCGGCGAAAAGCCTGTCCCTCAATCCGGAATCGTCGATGACATGCACACGCGCGTGCTGGCGGTTGCACGCGCTCGGAGCGGTAAGGGCAAGCTCGACCGCGGACTTGATCGTCTCTGCGGGGACAGGCCCCGCGAAATGGCGACAGACGTGGCGTGATGCTGCAAATTGCGGAAACGGCGCTTCTTTTGCCTCAAAGAAATCGGAGCGCTTTACATGCGGCTCGTCCGCGGCGGGGACGTCGGGATGCGCGGCGAGGAAGGCGTCGAGGCGCGGCATCGGATCCGGACTCTCGCTGTGGAGCTCGCGGTACGCGCGTAGCACGGCGACGGCGTGACGCACCTGAGAATCGTCAGTTCCGAATCGCCTCTCAAACGAGCCTATGAGGTTCACGAGATGCACGACTGCGCCCTTGCCGAATCCGAGCCTGCGGCGCGGCATGGTAAGCCCCTTCTCGAGAACATGGTAGCCCATCACTATCTCGGCGCGCGCGGCGGCCTTGCGGTCCAGATGCAGCGCGCCTGCGTTCTGCATGAACTGTCTTTCGTCGTAGCGGAACGCGCGCGCGGCCTCGGAGCGCACCTTCGCGCGCTCCCTCCAGGCGACCAGCGCCCTTTTGAGTTTTCTGAGCAATTCAACCATTTGACATAGATTATAGCACAATTCCTGCTGGAATGGCGAATGGATGAGCAATCGGGATTCTCAGTCGACCCATCCAGTCCATGACATGGAGTATGGTAAAATCCGACCCGAAAATGATATAATACTACCTAATGAAGATTCTAATCACAGGCTTTGCCGGTTTCATAGGCTTCCACGCGGCGCGCGAGTTCCTGCGCCGCGGGTGGGAAGTCGTAGGCATCGACAACTTCAACGACTACTACAGCGTGAAGCTCAAGAGGGACCGCGCCGCCGTTCTTGAAGCTCTTCCCGGATTCTCCGCGCGCGAACTCGACATCTGCGATCTCGAAGGTCTGCGCGGCGCATTTGCCGCGGAAAAGCCTGACGTAGTGCTCAACCTCGCCGCGCAGCCGGGGGTGCGCTATTGCATAGACCATCCCTTCGTATACCAGAAGACGAACATCGAGGGCTTCCTAAATGTCCTCGAGTGCTGCCGCCACGCGGCGAAGGTCCCGAAACTCGTTTTCGCTTCGTCATCTTCCGTCTACGGCGGAAACAAGAAGATGCCCTTCGAGGAGTCCGACAAGGTCGACACCCCGATAAGTCTCTACGCAGCGACGAAAAAGGCGAACGAGCTGATGGCTCACACGTACTCGCACCTCTATGGGATGCAGACTATCGGACTCAGGTTATTCACCGTCTACGGCGCGTGGTATCGTCCGGACATGGCGCTCTCGCTCTTCGCGGACGCGATGTTGCACGGCCGTCCCATCAAGGTCTTCAACAACGGCGACATGCTGCGCGACTTCACATACGTCGACGACATAGTGGACGGCATCGTCCGCGTAGTCGAGTCCAACGCCCTTCCCGCATACGACATCTTCAACATCGGGAACCACCGCAGCGAAAAGCTCCTCGATGTAATCAACGTCCTCGCGAACTCGCTCGGCGTCGAGCCGAAGATGGAGATGCTCCCCATGCAGGCCGGCGACGTCTATGCGACGTACGCGAGCATCGAGAAGCTCAACAAGGCCGTCGGCTATGAGCCGAAGACGACAATCCGTGAAGGCATCCCCGTCTTCGCAAAGTGGTACAGGGAGTATCACGGGCTATGAATCCCTTCTTTTCCATAATCGTCCCGTGCTGCGATGTAGAGCCCTATGTAAGGGCGTGCTTTGATTCAGTTCTTTCTCAGACGTTTGGTGATTGGGAGATACTGGCCGGAGTCGAGGAGTCAAAGGACAGAACAGAGGAAATCGTACGCGAATACGCGGCGAAAGACCCTCGCTTCAGGGTCTTCTCCGGACCCCGCACCGGATCCTGCTCCGTTTCGCGCAACACCGGCATCGACAACGCCCAGGGCGAGTACATCATCTTCCTCGACGGAGACGACACGATAACCGAAGGCTCGCTCCAGCGCCTCCACGACAAGATCGCCGCGCGTCCCGGCGCGGATCTCTATCCGTGCGCGATCCAGGTGCACAACGAGCTCACAGGCAAAGACGAGGAGCTCCGCGACAACTACCCTAGGGATTTCAACGGCGAGCTCAACGGATCTGACGCGACGATAGTGACGGAACGATACAGCGGCGAGGTCTGCCCTATGCTTCAGCTGACTGTGTTCCGGCGGCAGTTCCTTGTGGAAAACGAGCTCAGGTGCATCCATGGCCTCCGACGCCAGGACAGCGAATTCTCGCCGCAGGCGCTGTATCTCGCGAAGCGCGTCGTACCGCTGCACGAGCCCTTCTACGTCTACCGCATCCGCCCGAACGCCGTGGGCTCCTCGGCCAGGGGCCACGGAAACTTCCATAGCGACTGGGCGATCATAATACGCTCTCTTCTCGCGTTCCACGCGAAGGTATCCGCCGAACCCGGATTCGACAGCCGGCTGTCCACGATCTGGGGGACGAAATGGACCCGTTTGATGTTCTACTTCTGGTTCAATCCCGCCAATGTCCACGCGATCCCCCGCAGGCGACGCATCGCGACGCTCCAGACGCTCTTCGCCAACGGGTTCGCCGACTTCGACGTTCTCCTGCGGATACTGCCGCGCTCCAGACGCATCGCGGGATGGTGGGTGCAGGCCTTCGTGCGCCATCCGGCGATGCGCGCGGCGGCGGAGCTTTTCTTCAAGGCGTACTTCCTGCTCGCCGCAAGATCGCGCGCCGGAGGGCGGAAATGAAGAACGTCCTTCTCTACTACAGCTTCGCCTTCTCGCTCGGCGGGGGGGAGTATCTGCCGCTGTCGTTCATATCGGCGCTGCAGAAGACCTGCAACCTTACCATCGCCGTCGATCTGGCGTGCAACTTCGAGCGTTCGTATGCGGCTTTCGGGGCGGGCCTTGACATCGACCGTTCAAAACTGAGGCTCGTACAGGTAACACCTCCCGGCTACGACCCGAAACGGCACAGCGGGCGCACCTCCCTTTACCGATTCAGGAAGCTCAAGAATCTGGCGCGAAGCGCGGACATATGCATCTCCACTGCGTGCATCATGGACTTCGGAAAACCCGCCCACCATTTCATCAACATGATCGACTTCGGCGATGACGCCTTCACGGCATATACCCTCGGCGAAGCGTCAAGAGTCAACGACGGACTGATCAGCCGCGCAAAAAGATTCGCCTCCGACAGGATCATAAGGCCGCTTCTCGGAATGCGCTCGAAGTGGAACATAATCCGCGACAGCCGCCAGCACATCTATCCGAACTCCAGGTTCGTGGAGAAGCTCATGACGGCTTACTACGGTCCGTTCAACAGCACGATGTTCTACCCGCCGACGCTCTTCGAAGCGCATTCGGACGCTTCGGACGAACATGATCCGCTCAAGGTCGTGTACATCGGACGAATCGTCCCTTCCAAACGAATAGAGGAACTGGTCGAAATCGTTGAAAAGGCGCGAAATCTTTCGGGGAAAGACTTTACGTTCCATATCGCCGGGCGGCTTGACCAGACCCCCGCCTATGGGAAGAAACTCGAGTCACTCGCTGCGGAACGCCCGTGGTTGAAACTCTGCGGCGCGCTTTACGGAGATGAGAAGGCACGATTCCTTGCGTCCGGTTCGTACGCCCTGCACGCCGAGCGCGACGAGGCCTTCGGCATAGCAGTGGCAGAATACCTCGTTTCCGGACTCATTCCCATCGTCCCAGACGAAGGCGGGACCACCGAGATCGTGTCCTCTGGCGAATTGGCGTACCGCACACCGGATGTCGCCGCAAACATCCTCGCGCGACTTTCCGCCGACGGGGATTTCCGCGGTCAGATGCGCAGCCACTGCGCAGAACGGGCGAAGCTTTTCACGCGCGAAGCGTATTTTGCACGTCAGCGAATGCTGCTGTCCCGCATCGTGGGCGACGCGGGCTAACGCCGTCTGCGCAGCTTACCGATTATCTCCCTGACGTCGTCCTTGAATGCGACGGACATGGACAAGGAGATCACCACAAACGCAGAGGCCGCCTTTGCGAAGACGCCGGGGATTCCTTCGACCGGAACAACGTAGGTCGAAAGCCAGGCGGACACGCACAGGGCGACAGTGAACACCGCGAAGCCGACATGCGCGCGCCAGTAGGCGCGCGACTCCGCCCTGCCGAAGAAGTTCGTGAACATGACGTGAGACTCCCACGGGACCTGTATCAGCACGAGCCCGATTATCGTCGAGAAGATGACGCCGTCGAGCTTGTAGGCGTCCGGCAGGAACAGAACGAAAAGGATGTTCGTCACCAGGTTAACCGCGCCGGCCACGATCGGCTTCCACCTGTCCTGGCGCCAGAGGGAAGCGGCGGACTTGAACGCGAGCAGCACCTGGCGGGACTGCACGATGTAGAAGAACAGCACCATGAGGACCGGCGTGAGCGCATGTCGCATAAGCGCGGGGTCACCCTTCACCCACACCACCATGAAAGGCTGGTACATTGCCGTCATCATTGCGGAACAGAACACCACCACAGCCATGGACAGACGGTTCATGCGCATGAAGAGGCGGAAGTTCTCCTCCTTCGACTCGGTGTATATCTTGTTTCCGAATCCGCCGGTCATTGACGAGTACACGACCTCGACGATTCCGGCCACAGACGCCATGACGTAGTAGTAGTTTCCATAAGAGGCTACGGCGACAAGTCCGAGAAACGCGGAGATGACAAGATTGTCCGTGGAGTACGTGATAACGCCGCCGACCTTGTGCATGAAGATCGACTTCACGTCCGAAATCACCCTGCGCCGCATCTCGGGCGGAAGCGCGCCACGCGGCTCGATGTCAGGGAACAGCCTGCGCGACGCCTTCACGAGCAGCACGTTCTGCACGACGGTGAACGCGACGGTCGCGAGGATGTAGTGGTAGTAGTTGCGCGTTACGAGGAGGATGAGGAACACAGTGACGTACTGGGCGATGGAAACCCCTGTCCGAATGTTCGTGATCACGTCGTTGCGGTGGTGCGCGCCGAGCACCACGCCGCGGTATGCGAACAGGAAGTAGCTCGCGGCCGTGTTCACTAGATGGATTATGTAAAGTATGTGAAGATCCACGTCCGGCGGCACCGTGCCGTGAACAAGCTTGTCGAGGAACGGAAGAAGCGAAAGCCCGATGATGAATATCGCCGCTCCCACGCAGCGGTAGACCGTGCGGTAAAACCTCAGGTACCCGCAAAGAAGCTCCCTGTCATCGTCGGCGACCGGCTTGTACATCGAGCACACGACAGCTTTCCCAAAGCCGAGCTCGGCAAGCATGAGGACGCCTAGGATCGACGCAAAAAGACCGTTTAGCCCAAGATACTCCGGACCAAGAAGCCAGAGGAACAGCGTGCGGTTGAGGAACGGAAAGAGCAGGCGAATGCCGCTCGATGCGGCATTCGCGACCATGTTGCGCTTCACGTTCTTCTGGAAGTCAAGCTTCATGTCACCTGAAAATTCTTCGCTTCAGTTTCATCACACGCCAAACCCAGGGGGCTGCCGGCGCGAGCATGCGGAATAGCGGCCACCACCCGCGGCGCAGGGGGAGCGGAACGTCTCCGGCCTTCACTACGCCCTTCTCGACCAGCCATTCAGCCGTCCTGTAGGCCTCTTCGCGGAAACGCATGGCGTATGTGTTCCACATCTGCCACGGCTTCGGATTGTAGCCGAAGTGCAGATAGTAGCGGCTCCTGTCGACCTTGCCGTCGAACTTGTACTGTTCTGAAACCCTCGGGGCGTCGACGCCGAAGCAGAGGAGACTCGCAAGCACGCTTTCATCAGTCTGATAATAGGCCGATCCCTTCTTCATGAGTATTTCCACATCCGGCGGCAGAACACTGTTGATCTGCGCATCCCATGCGGCGAGGAACGGGCGCCACTTCCTGTTCAGGAGTATAACGCCCGACTGGACGCGCGTCGGGTAGCGACTTTCCTCAAGCGCACTTCCGCGGAACCGCGCGACGTCGCTCTTCCAGGTCGCCAGCGTCTCGGGCGTGAAATCCGGAGGAGGCGGATTGCAGCGTTTAATCCGCATCTCGTCCACGTCGTCGCTCGAAAGCCATTCGCTGCAGTCTCCGACGAAAAGCCCGTCGGCATCGACCCAGCAGACCCAGTCCGTCTTCACCGCGTCGCACCCCATGATGCGCGGCTTCTGGCAGGCGAGGCACTGTCGAGTCTTCGCAATATCCTGAACCGTCACTCCGCCAAGCGCACATATGCGGCGCTTCTGCTCCTCGTTCCAGTCCATCGCCCATACGAGAACCGGATGCCGCATCCCGTTCCTGCGCATGCTGGACACCAGCATGAGCGCACCCCATGCGTACGCGCTGTCACCCGCCGTCACGACCGTTGTGGACGGTATTATGTTTTCGTTGAGCCTTGTCTCCGCCATTTGCGTTTCTCCTTGCCGACTATGCTATCTGCCCCGCCCGTCGGGAAATCTGAGATGAAATTCTCGCATAGATGCCGCTCGGATGCCCGGCGTCTGACAGTTCTTCCGCAGTGGCACTCATCTCGCCGAAACTCCCCTTGGCGTTAAATCAACCGCGACGCCCAGAACCTCAAGTATCCGCATAAGTTTGTCGAAATGAACGGAAGGCTTGCCATCCTCCACATCACGAAGAAAACGTACGCCGACATTGGCCATCTGCGACAGCTCAATCTGCGTAGCGCCTTGCCGCTTTCGCTCTTGCTGAACGATTATGGCAATCTCGGACATGTTGTTTACTTTCATGCTATATTGTGATTATATCAAATCTAACGCACACTCGTCAACCCGTTCGGGTTGAAAAGTATCACGGCATCGTCCAGTAGCCAGGCAGGGCGCGAATGTCCTTCGCGGGTGCGGGACGAACAGGCGGCGGCGTTCCCGTCGGCTCAAGGAGATATCCGCAGACAGAAGCCGCCGGAGCAATCGTCTCCCACACCGTGTATTCGCTCGCGGCTACGGTGAGGTTCTCGACATTGCCCCACCTTCTCCAAATCGGACACTTTGTCGCGAACGCCTTGTCGCCACCGTAAACCATCTCAACAGCGCGAGCAGGCATTCCATATGTCCATCTATACGGCGTTATGCCCGGCACGTACTCGGCGATTCCATCGACGTACGACGGCAGGTCGAGGAACGAGACCGGATAGACCTGCCCAAGTCCGCTCGTGAGCGTCGTGCCGACGGGGTTGCATCCGTTGTGGAAGTCGAGCGCGGCAAATGCGCCGCGGACATAGGCTGCATCGCCAGTTATGCGATGCGCGGCAACAAGCATCTGCGCGCGGCGGAGCGGATGCGAATTGCCCCAGCTCATTGCGCTAAAGTATCCCTTCCCTGGAGCCCACCAGGGGCAGCGATAGGCGTACGCCCCGTCAACCTGCCCAAGCATGTCCTTCGCGCGGTTGAGAAGCCTCCGTTCCCATTCCGCCATGAGCTTCGACGTCTGCGGCGGAATGCCGAGCTCGCGCTCTCCGGCAAAGGTCAGCGCGGCCCATCGCCACTCGTTCTTCTTCAGATCCTCTTCGACCTCGCGCCGCTTCGCGCCAAGTGCTTCGAGATATGTCTTTTCGCCGGTAAGCGCGCCAAGGTTTATCGCAGCTTTTATGAAAGGCGCGGCAGAGAGTCCGGAAGGCTCCCTCCAATCGATCTCCTGTTCACTGGTCGAAAGCCAGCCGCTCTTCTTTATGACGACAAACGTCTCAACCGCCGGCGTCGCTCGCATGGCAAAGTCCCACGCGCGCTTTGCGGAGTCGAGATACTTTGCGCGGAATGATTCATGGCAGCGAGCGAGCAGCGCGGCGTGCGCGGCGTACGCGAGGGAGCTCGCGCGAGTCGCCCGCGAGACCGCATAGCGCATCGGATCGCGCTCGGCGACGTTGCCGACATCCGGGTGGCCCGACGACTCTATCCACGTCCCCACGCCCCCGTCTTTCTGCTGGACGGCTAGGAGGTGACGAAGCCCCCACTCGGCCTCGTCGAGGATGTCGGGGATGCCGTTTGAGTTCTCGGGGATCGCGAGCTGCCCGTCCGTGAAGTTCGCCGGCTTCATCAGATAGACTGCGCAGAGATCGTTCACGATGTTCAGGTGCGCGGGACGGCGGTCATAGTCGGCGGCATCGTGCCATCCACCCGAGACTGCGATCCTCTCGCCCGTCTCCCAGTCGGTGTTGTGGCGGATGATGTCGAACCATCTTACGTCCTTCGGAAGCTTCCCCTCCTCTGGCGCGAAGGAACCGCGCACGATGTTCGTGTGGCAAGCGCCTGCTGTCCAGTGGGTGTACGGCTCGCACTTCGCTATTCCGCAGCGCTTCTGGTAGAGTCCGCCCATGTGGACCCGGAACGCATCTTCCGCCGCGCCGCGCCAGATGCGGAAGTCTTCGCTTCTGCCGACGCCGTCAACCTGAACGTAGTAAACGCCTTCGTTTGTGACGGACGAGAAATCCATCTCGTAGGTGTATTCGCCGGTGAAGGGAGTGCCTTCCTTGTTCGTTGCATCGTCGACGCGATGGACGGGCGGAACTTGCGAAACGAGCACTGAGTCACCAGTCTTCGCGTCGACAAGCTTCCATCCCGCAACCCCGTTGCGCATCTTCCACGCGCCGAGCTTAGGTCCGAGCCAAGCCCCCATGTAGACGAACTTCGGCTGGTCGGGATGGTATCCGACCTGGTTGACCTTGAACAGCGCACTCGGCTTCTTCGGATCGTAGTCCGGGAACGGGCTGTCGCTCGTGCGGAAGGCGTTGTACATTATCCGAGCCTTCGGATTTTCCACGAGCGGATCCTTCTGTCCGTTCGCCGACGGCCAGAACCCAGGCTCCGAGGCGAGCGAACGGCCCTCCCGATCGTCATCCGTCTGGTACAGCGACGTGTACGGATCGAGGAAGCGCAGCATCGATGCCGCGAAGATCATGGAAACGGCAAACATCCGTCATCGCCCTCCAAATGCGAAAGAGTGAAAGCGCGGCAGATACTTCCTTATTGCGGCCGCCGCGGCAAGAGTCAGAACAGAGACCGCAGCATACTTTATGGCAATCCCGGCGCACGACACGTGGCCATACATCACCACGTCAAGCGCGCGGATCACGAAAACATGCAGCACATAGACGGGGAAAGTAAGGGATGTAATCGAGCGCGGCCACGAAACAGCCGGAAACACGCGCCATGCGGCGAGCAGAGCAAACGGCAGTGAAAGCTCATGCAGCACGCTCCACCAGGCGCTGTTCCTGGCGGCAAGAAACTGCGAGGCGAAAAGTCCGACGGCGCCTGCGGCGGCGGCGAAGGAGAAAAACATGTTTCTCGCGGGCATGCGCAGAACGCCCAGTGCAAGCGACGCTCCCACCAGGAAGTAGAACAAACCGTGCAGGGACACGAACCGAGTGAGGAAACGGCACACTTCCGAACTGCTTCCCGGCAGCCGCAGCGCCGTCGACAAGACCAGCACCGCGGCGGGAAGCAGCGGACCGGTCTTCTTCAGCGCCGGGAACAGCACGCAGCTCGCGATCACATACAGCAGGAGACTTCGCACAAACCACAGCGGGATGTCGGAAGGATAGTCAAATGGGTTTATCCCCAGCCGCACAAGAAGCGCCCCGCCGGACGGAAAGCCTTCGAGCAGCGACGCACCGCTGCGCAAGTTCGAAAGCACCGCGAGCGCGCCTTCCTCCGCATTCCACAGGGCAAGCCAGACCACGAACGGGACAAGCAGGCTCGCCATACGCTTGGAGGTCTCGCACCGCCACCACGACGACTCGCCGTAGTGCCGCGCTAGGAAAAAGCCGGCGGCGACGAAGTAAAAAGGGACGCCCAGCCTGCCGAACGTCCCGGCTGTGAGGCGAAACAGCCACCATGCCGAGGTCGACGGATCCACGGGCACAGGCTGAGGCACATGCAGGAGTGCGACAAAGAACGCGCATATCAGTCCGAACCCCGCGATCTTGGCAGACGTCTTGGCATCAAGCTTCATTATTCGCCCCTCCATCTTTTGACTTTACCGTGTCGTCGTGGCGGGGCGAAGTGGCCTTCAGCCGCTTTTTACCGATTGAGTTCATGTGGTCGAGAAGCGCATAGAACATGAAAAGAAGGATGAGGTTCATCTGCATTCTGAGAGTCCATTCAAGGCAGCTCTGCAGATACAGCGCCACAAACCCGCCCGCCAGGCCAGCCGGAATCGCGACATCCGGTGTGCCCGAGAGCCTTTTCACGAGAACGAGGCAAAGCACGAGATACGACAAGAACCATAGAATCATCGTGGCGAGCGCGGGGATTCCGCACTCCGCGCCGACGAGAAGGTAGACCGTCTCCACGATACCGTCCTTGAAGTCCTCTCCCCGGTTGGGGTTGCGTCCGGCGCGCTCGGCGTATTCATACGGAGGGTTAATCTTGATGCCCCAGTTGTTTATGCCGACGCCGCGCCATGGCTCGTCGAGAATCATCTCCTTGGCGCAGAGGGCGAGCTCCACTCGCGTGTTCTTCGAAGCCTCCGGCGCCTCCGTGAAACGCTCGATGATCCGCGGGAGCATCAGCCCGAGGCCGATCATCCCGACAACCGCGATCGGAACGATCCGTCCGATCATGCCGAACCGCCTTCCGCGCGGGGCCGACATCATGGTGAGGACGAAGGTGACGAAGAACGAGATCGGTATCATCGCGAGCGCTCCTCGGGAATACGTGCGGACGATGCATGCCGTAGACGCGATGAATGCGGCGACATTCAGAAATGATCGACGCCATCCTCCAAGCAGAAAAAGCGAGAAGAACATGTTCGCAAACAAATGCATCGCCATCGCGAGCCCGTTCTGGTGCGGAAACACCCCATGCGGCTGATAAACGCCTGAAAGATGGTCTTTCACGACGAGCAGGAAGTTAAATATGGCGAATCCGGCCAGTCCCTTCACGAGTGCCTTTGTACCGTCCGTCATGTCAAGATACGCCCGGGCTGAAAGGTAGACGAGGTAGAGCATAATCATCTTCCACGTCTCCATCCAGGAAAAGAGCGTGTTTTCAGCCGTGCCATACGACGGAAGGCACAGGAAAAAATAGACAACGTAGAGAAAAGCGCCGAAGGACGGAATCAGCTTGGGAAGGCGATGCTTGAACGCGGCGGCGACGAGCAGCGCGAACGCAAGGAGATAGACAATGCTGACCTCCATTCCCCGCGACGAGCCGCGATACTCCTCATAGGAGAAGAAGTTAATGGCCGTCCCCTGATATACGGCAAGAGCACCGATCATGCTCCAGATTGCGTACTTCATCCATCGCCTGCTGAAGGACAGCGCCACGCCGAGAGGCGGCATCGCAAGAAGCGCTAGAAAGAATACCGCGTACTTCATGTCGTCAGTTGTTTGAGCCCAGTCCGACAGCAGACGCCCGGCCTGCAATCAGGCTGAATATCTGCGCCGTAGGAAGGAGCTTGTTGACGAACACATTGTACTCCGATAGATTGTCCTTCGGCACATAGATTATGTCACCCGCCTTAAGAGTGACGTTGCGGCACTTCCCGGCGAGAATGCCGTCGACATCCACCTTGTAGAGCTTCGGATGCGCCAGCCCGTCCCTGATTATGATAACATGGCTCCAGTGAGATTCCTTTATCCACCCCGCGGCCGTAAGAGTCTCTATGAGCCCCATGCCAGCCTCGAACAGACGCTTGTGCGGATTCCGGACCTCGCCGCATATGACGACCGACGCCTCCATTCGCTGGGCGATGAACACATAATCGCCCTTGCGGACTCTGATGTTGTGCAGCAAGTCACCTTTGCTGATTGCCTTGACGAAGTCCACCGGAAGAAGCTCACCCTTTCTGACAAAAATAGAATGCTCAAGGTCGGCGACATCAACATCCACTCCGTTGAAAAGCCGCTCGGCGCTAGACCCGGCCATCGCGTAAAAGTCGGCAAGCCTCGTCGCGTTGGAGATGTTGTACACCCCAGGCTTCGCGCATGCGCCGGCGATTGTCGCCGTCTCGCTCTGAACGTCGAGCACGGTTATGCTCACGACAGGATTCTTCACGTACGGGGCAAGTCCCTCGCGAATGCACTCGGCGCCCTGCGCTATCGTCTGTCCGCTGAGCTTCACCTGTCCCATGAACGCGATGCCGACCATTCCGTCCGGGCCTATGCGCGTAGTCATGCCGAGGTCCGGATGGTCATAGACGCGTATCTCGACCTGGTCGCCGGCGTTCATGTGGTACGCTGGCTCCTCCTCCATCTCAAGCTCCATAAGGCGTTTTCGTATGCGCGCCTCGTCCTCCGCAGTGCGGCCGCTTTCGTCTATGACTGCACTGTCGTCGTCCGTGTTGGTGACCTCGAAAACATCGTTGTAGTTGGATGTCATCCTGTCGGTATAGCATCCAATCAGTGTGACAGCGGCTACACAGAAGATTACGGGAATCCTCATGTCAGCACCTCCATGTCCTTTCGGACCCTCTTTGCGCTCGCTCCGGCAGCAATCGCCATCACGAGCTTGCCGGACGACTTGAGGTGGCGGCGCGCGAAGGCGAAGGAACTGCGCGGCGTCGTGCCGGCGCCGACCATGAGCAGCACCGCGTCCGAAAGCTCCAGCAGCTGGTCGAAGAACGTCCCTCCGACGCGCACCACCCCTTCGATGCGAATGAAGATGTTGTCGAACGACTCGACGAGCGACGCGATGTCAGCCTTGAGCATCTGCAGCTCGGTTGGCGCCAGCGCGAATCGGTTCACCGCCGGAAACCACCCGCGCTGCCCGTTTCGGACCACGCCGATCATCTCCTCCGCGCCTTCCGGCGGTGTGAAGTTGGGCTGAGCGACTATGTCGAGGAGGAAACTACTCGCGCCGGACATCGTCGCAGTGAAGTCCATCGTCTCGGCGAACGTCATGTTTGGCTCCGCCCCAGGAAGCCTGCACGCAAATATCGTCTTCGCATCCTTGACGGCGAGCAGCGTCTTCAGCGACACAACCCCCATAGCCTCGCGTGCTTCGTCCTCCGGCATCGAACCGGACTTCGGTATCGAGCCAAGATAGGATATCCCGTCGTAGATCGCAATCTCGCGTCCGTCCCGGACCTTGCCGAAGAGAAGCTCCAGCACAATAATCACGAACAGCATTCCGCCCGCGACGACAAATGCGCCGCCAAAGGCGAATATGGCCTTTTTGGATCCGAACGGACCGTTGTCGTCCGCGCCGTTGGAACGCTCTATCTGCCTCAGATCGTTTCTTAACGCGCCAATCGCATATGAAATGCCGCTGAGCTGGTCGTCAACATCCCTCACCGCCGCGGTCAGGTCCGCTCGACGAACCTCAATGCGCTCGTAGTCCATCACGATCTTCGCAAGCTCAGACGCGCGCTTTTCGTTGTCGGCAATTTCCTTGGCGAGCGCGGCACGCTTCTGCTCCACCACCTCAAGACGAGTTACACAGTCCGCAAACTCACCTGCCGCCTTCTCAATCTGGTCTATCTTGTCGAGCTCGACGCCTTCCACTCCCTTGGACTTCAGGAAATCCTCAAATTCCAAAACTTTTTCATTCCGCTCCTGCAGCTTCCCCGCCACCTTGGGATTCAGGTCGGTGTACTTCTCGCGCAGCTGCACAAGCTCGGCGTCAATCGACGCAATAGCAGCGGCCTTTTTGCGTATCGTCGCCGCGTTGGCCAGGACCGTCGCCCCGACATCGCCGACAATGTCTTCAAGCTTATGCTTCTTCAGCTCCTCGTTTGCGGCCTCAACACCGAGCGCGGAGTCGTTCTTCCTTTGGTCGGAGAGGAGCGCATTCAAGGCAAGGAGAGACTCCTTCGGAGATAGCGCGCCCGTAGTCGTCTTGAACGCAGCCTCCTCGGCGTCTATGTCGGAAATCTGGTCCATCAGATTTTTACGCCTGACCTCAAGCGAATCCCTCCACGTCTCCAGGTCCTTCGAGCGATACGAGACATATTCGTCGATCAAAATGTCGGCGTAGGCATTCACCTTTGCGTAAGCGCCCTTTTTCGTCTTGGACGCTGCTGTCAGCGTAAACAAATTGCTCTGACGTCTGCTCTGCTCGATCTTCATGTCGACAGTTAGGCACATGCGTTCCATCATGTCCATGTCCACATAATCTAGCACGCGGCGCTTGAGAGAGCCACGTTCGAGAATCGTCATCATCTGCTTGTCGCCCAGATTGTCGATGCGCGACACCTTCTTCGGCGAGTACATAAGGCGGGTCTTTGCCTCGTACCGATTGACGCTCCGAGCCCCGCGCATCCACAGAAAAGCCGAAAAAAGCGTAAGAAGCGCAAGAAAAACAGCAGCAAAAAGCCACCACCAGCGCAGGGCGATGCCCAGCACTAGCTTCTGAAATGCTATAAGACCGCGCAACCTGGCGCGCTCTTCTTCTGTAAGTTCTTCGTCCTGCATTTATTTGCCGTATATTTAATCATATTTCGGCGTAAAAATCAACCAGGCGGGCGGCAAGAGTCCGCCAGTCGTATTCGGCCGCCGCGGCTTGTCCCGCCGCGGACAGACGCTCGCGAAGCGGCGCGTCGCTTCCGACGCGCCGCAGTGCATCATCTAGCGCATCTATATCGCCCGGAGGAAACGTCTGCGCCGCCCCAGGATGTGCCGCGCAGAGCTTTCCAAGTCCGCCGATGTCGCTCGCCACAACCGGAAGCCCCGCCGCCCAAGCCTCAAGGACGACAATCCCGAACGGCTCGTGCCTGCTCGGCAGCACGAACACGTCGACGTTCGCGTACTCCCGCAGAAGCTCCTCGCTCGCAGGCTTCAGCGCCCCGGCAAACGACAGCCTGTCCGCAACGCCCAGCTCCGCCGCGCGCGCCTCCAGCTCCGCGCGATAGTCAGGCTGCGTAACCGGTCCCACAAGCCGGACCGTCGCGCCAGGGTTTCGCGCCAGCCACTCGACAAGCATCATCTGGTTCTTCTGCCTGTCGATGCGCGCTACGCAAAGGAGGGAGAGCGTGGCTCTTGGCGCGTGGCCAGGCTCTCGCGTCCCTCGCGCCTCTCGGGACTCTCGCGCCATTCCTTCAAAAAGGCGACAATCCACCCCATTGGGAAGATACATCACGTGCTTGTGCCTGCCGCGGTACTTCTCGGCTTCGTCCTCGCCTACGCAGACTATGCCGCCGAAGTCCTCCGGAACGCGGCGCGTCCAGCCCATGAGGATGTCGACAACCTTCCCCCACGGAAGCCTCCCGCGCGTCGGAGCCCTTAGGCTCTTCGCCTCCTCGCCCGGAACGTTCGCCCCGCCGCCATGCAGGGAGACGACTGTTTTAGTTGCGAGTTGGGAGTTGGGATTTGCAAGTTTTTGGGCGGTTCGAAGGCAAAGCTCCGCGATGCGGGCCATGGCGTGGCAGTGGATGACATCGGGCTTCCATTCGCAAAGGGCTTTTCCTAGCCCAGGGACAAAAGGATTGCCGCCCTTCCTGTCGAGTTCGTCCACGAGGGCCTTCGGCATCGGCCACCACGGATAGATCGGCTTGAACCTGACGATCTCAATGCCATCGACGACCTCAAGACTCCCGTCCCGTCTGTCACGCCCGTCTCGCCTGTCATCATCTAATCCCCTCCATAGCGCCGTCGTGGCGAAGAGCCGCACTTCGTGGCCCGCCTCCCTCTGCGCCTTGGCGAGGTTCCAGACGACCTGCTCGGTCCCTCCCCAGTCGTCGAACGAAATCCTCCTCAGAACATGGGCAATCCTCATCTTCCCTCCTTTGACAGCAACTCAACGAGCTTGCCCTTTGTAACAGGCTTGAGGAGTATGTCGTCGAATCCGACCTGCGCGAACTTTGCCCTGAACTCCACGTCCGCCGTTACGACGACGACGCACATTCCCGAAAGCGCGGGATCGGCCCGAATGGCCTTTACGAGCCCCTCGCCGTCCAGCAGCGGCATCCACATGTCCGTCAGCACCAGATCGAACCGCTCCGCGCCACGGCGGAGCAACTCGAGCGCATCCTGACCGTTCGATGCGGACGAGACCTCGAACTTCCCGATGTTCTTCAGTTGTGCCTTCATGACCATTACGTTCATCTTTGTGTCGTCCACGACTAGGATGCGGCGGCAAGCGGGTGAGTTGTTGAGTGGGTGAGTGGGTGAGTGGGTGAGTGGGTGCGTTAACTCCTCCACTCCTCCACTCTTAACTCCTCCACTCCCAACTCCCCCACTCTCAACTCCCCCACTCTTAACTTCTCCGCTTTCCACGACTTTCACCCCCGGTATCGTCACTGTGAACGTGGACCCCTTCCCGAGCTCCGACTCGACATCCATCCTGCCGCCCATCGCCGTCACGAGCTGGCGACATATCGCAAGCCCAAGACCCGTGCCGCCGTTGCGCGACTCCTTCGCGCCTACCTGCACATACGCCGAGCCTATGCGCTTCAAATCCTCGTCGGATATTCCGCAGCCCGTGTCCTCCACGGTGAGCTGCAGCGTTCCCGACTGGACATCTTCGTTCGGAACGAACGACGCGCGCACTTCGACGTAGCCCTCGTGCGTGAACTTCACCGCGTTGCCGACGAGGTTGAACGCAATCTGCCTAAGCCTCTGCGGATCGACCACAAGGCATGGCATGGCGTCCGCACGGCAGCGGACCTCGACACCCGCTTCCCCGCCCGCAAGCCTGAATGCCTCCGTAACGTCGCGAAGCAGCCTTACGCAGTCCGTCGGCTCCGGCACTATCTCCATCTTCCCGGACTCAAGCTTCGAGAGGTCAAGGACGTCGTTGACGAGACCGAGAAGAGTCTTGCCGCTCGCGACTATGGAGTCAACCGCCTGATCGCGCTCGGCATCTGTCGCGAAGCCGGACTTCAGCATCTCGGAAAAGCCGATGATCGCGTTCAGGGGCGTCCTGATGTCGTGGCTAACCGTCGAGAAGAAGAAGCTCTTGGCCTTCGCCTTCTCGCGCTCCATGGCGAGCTCGCGCCTGCGCAGTATCCTGTATACGGCGAACATCAACGCAAGGGCAAGGAGGTCGATCCCGCTCTGGACGTAGCTGTTCCTCACGATGGCGCTGCGCACGGATTGCAGCTTGCCCTTGAGGGCCACGTGCCAGTCCTCCCCGCGCCTGACATCCGCCTCGCCGGCAGACGGAAGGCACTCGGTCGCGTGGTATTCCACGATGTCCGCGTAGGCCTTCATCATCGTGTCGCGCGCCGTCTGTCTGGCCCACAGGTGCGACACCACGATGATGACGACGAAGAGACCAATCCACACCGCGGAGGAATGCCCGAACCGATGCTGGTCGTCGTGTCTGCACACGAACAGAAACGCAACGAGACCGGCGACGCAGCAGGCGACGAGGAAGAGGAAGGACATAGTCCCCATCGACGTGGATTCGGAATACAGCGTCGGGAAGATGAACATGAACGCGATCGCCACGGACGATGCAAACCCGACAAACCCCAGCGCAGCAGAAACCCGCCTGCCATCTCCAAGCGCGACCTTGAACGTCGCAGCGGACGTGTAGGCGTAGGCTATCGCCGCGCCGACAAGCGCGATGTCGACGATGACGTTCACCACCGCCTCGCCGAGCGAGGAGACGACGACGGCAAGCACGGCTATCCCGATGATGCCGCTGCGCGCGGACAGCTTCCCGTGCCACTTGCCGAGCCATTGGGGCATCGCGCTGTCCTCCGCCATGGCGGCGACAAGACGGCTGGCAACTATCGTGTTCCCGACGAGGTTCGTGAACAGCGCGCCGACGAGAGTCACCCCAAGGACGAACGGACCCGCTCCGCCGACGCATCTCTTGACGACGTCGAATGCTCGGACGTTCGCGTCGCCGCCAATCCCCTCCAGTGCGGCGGGCCACCCAGCGGCGGAGTCGCTGTAGGCGAAGACCGGAATCAGCATCGCCGCTATGTATGCCGCCACCGAGGCGACAATCGCGGCGAGCATGATCCCGAACGCCTTCCTGCGCGGGAAGCCGAACTCGGCGGTCATTGCAGACATCGCCTCGATTCCGACGAAAAGCCACGGCGAAATCGTCAGGATGTTTATGAACTGGACAACCGGCGAACCGCCAGTGGGCGAGAAGGACGGAGACATCGACATGCCGACGACAATGTGCTTGGACGCCGCGGACACGAAGCACGCGGCGATTCCCACCGCCATCATCAGGGCAAAGGCAATCTGAACTGCCGCCGCAAGGCGTCGGCGGATACAGAGAAAGACGACGACTACCATCGCCAGCGCGACGATCAGCATGTCCCCGAAATAGAAGCTGCACCCCGCGACGCTGAACGAGAACGCATCCCTGAAGGACTCCGCGTCGACCATGTAGCGCACTATCACGGCAAGCACCGTGGCGTCCGCCCACACTATCGCCGCGTACGCAAGGAACAGGAACCATGCGCAGATGTACCCGTGGTCCGGCCCGAACGCCATCTTGGCGTAGGAATAGACCCCGCCGATGCCGGGGCACTTCCCGATCATATAGTGGAAGTTCCACGCAATGACGACCATGATGAGCGCGCCGGCGAGGAGACCAAGAAGCGTGCCGAGCGGACCCGCCGTGGGCAGAAAGGTCGTCCACGGCAAGACAAGCACATCCCATCCGACCGCGCATCCAAAGGCTATGGCCCACGCCCCGAAGGCCGACAGATGAACCAGCAAGGTTCTTCTTTTCATCTATAACCTCCCGCCATCGCCCGCAGAGACAGCCAGCCGAACTTGACGAGTCCGTAGGCATATCGCTTCCACAGTCTCCCCGGCTCCTGGATTATTCGGTATATCCACTCAAGCCCCGATTTCTGCATCCACTTCGGCGCGCGCTTCACGCGTCCGGCGATGAAGTTGAACGTCCCGCCGATTCCGATCATCGCGCCGACGTCGAGCTTCGCGGCGTTCCTTCCCATCCACAGCTCCTGCTTCGGGTTCCCCAGCGCTACGAAGAGGACATCAGGCTTCGCCGCGTTTATGCGCGCGACTATGTCGGGCTGCTCCTCGTCGAGCTTCACGAACGCCGGGTCGATGCCGGCAACTCTCAACTCACGCCCATCAAGTCCCAACTTCCCAAACGCCTCTTCTATCGCCTCTCTGTCGCCGCCGAGCACGTAGACCGACATCCCCTCCTCGGCGCAGCGGCGGCAGATTCGCGGAACCATGTCCGCACCCGTCACGCGCTCTGGTATCGGACGGCGCAGCAGCTTCGAAAGAAGCACGATGGGCATTCCGTCGGCAGTCACGAAGTCGGCGTTCCTGAGATATCCCCAAAGCTCGTCGTTGCCGCCGAACGGCCAGCCGCTCACCGCGTTCGTGACGAAGTCGACGTTCAAGGTCGCAATGAAGGCCGGTTTCCGAGCTAGAGTCTCCAACTTTCCCCTCTTTGCAAAAGAGATTATGCGCTCGACGGCCTCTGTCTCAGAAACCCGCGCGACAGGAATCCCGAATAGACGGGCGACGCGTGTTTGCCCCAGCAGCCTCGCGATCCCCTTCGCGTGATCCTCCCACGAATAGCGCTTGATCCACTCGCGCCCCCGCGCCACACGCGCCTCGCGCGCCTCTCGCGTTTCAGAGAGCAGCCCCCTTAGCGCCTCTGCAATGGAATCCACGTCATACGGATCGAACGTGATCGCGACGTCTCCCGCTATCTCGCCCAGGGAGCCGTTGTTCGAGCACGCGCAGGGAATTCCGCGGTCCATCGCCTCGATGAGCGAAAGCCCGAAGCCCTCGAAAAGACTCGGGAACACATAGAACCCCGCCTCGTCCCAGAGGCGCGGCATATCCGCCGCGTCGACGAATCCGGTGAAGCGGATGAGATCTGCGTGCGCCGACTTCTTCGCCGCCTCGTGAACGACTTCGGCGTCCTTCCAGTCCGCGCCCGCAATCACTAGAGGATGCGCCTCGACGATCTCCCGCGGCAGTTTGCCGTAGGCCTCGATGAGCCTTACGTGGTTTTTCCCGGGATGCTCGATGCGCGAGATGTAGAGGAGAGTTGAGAGTTTAAAGTCGGTAGCTGGCTGCGTGTCGCATGACGCATGTCGCGCGACAGGCGACAGGCGACACGAGCTCTCGTCTCCCGCTCCCCTAGCGTCCCGCGTCAGCCCATTATAAAGCACCGTGACGTCCTCTTCGCGGCAGTGCCAGAACTTCACCATGTCGGCCTTCGTCGCCTCGCTCACCGCGACGAGGTGCTGCGCCCTCTTCGCGAAGAACGGCAGGACGTGCGCGAGGTAGAACATCCTAAGCCGCGAGTACTTCCCGGGTATGTGGAAGTTCGCGAGGTCGTGGACCGTCGCCGTAGTCTCGATCGGATACCACGCGCAGACGCGCCTGTTCGCGGCGCAGATGACGAAACCGTCGAAGTCGCGCCTCCAGCGCCTCAGCTTGAACGGCAGCACAAACAGATGCCACAGCATCGAGAACACCGCGCGCCGCGTCCAGCGCGGGGCGAAAACCGAGCGGATGCTGATTTGATCGGACGCGGCAGGCACAAGAGACGCGAGACTGCTCGCGCCCCTCTCGCCCCCCTCGTCACTCACGCCGCAATCTCTCCCACGTCCCGTCTCTTCCGGCTCGCAAAGAAGAGTCAGCTCGTGTCCCTGCGCCGCGAGCGCCTTGACGACCTCGCGCACGTACGTGGAGATTCCGCTTTTGCCGGAGTCGTACGGTATGCAGGACACGAGCAGTCTCATTGCTACATCCTCCCGAACATCATTCGCAGTTTCTCGCCCGTGACTGGCTTGGAGATGACCTTGGAGAAAAGCGACATGTCGTATGTGGAGCCTACGTCGACATCCGCGGTAACGGCGACGATCGGGATCTCCGCCAGGCGGCGGTCGCGGCGCATCGCCTCGGCGAGCTGCGTTCCGTCCATGTCCGGCATCCACATGTCAGTGAGCACCACGTCCGGAACCCACTCGTGCATCACCTCGAGCGCCTGCACGCCGTTCTCGGCGTAGCGCACCTCCTTCACCCCGAGGTTGCCGAGGTGGATGCCGAGGATCTTGCGGTTCATCATCATGTCGTCCACGACGAGGACGCGCTCGGGGAGCGCGGCGGACATTGTCTCGGCGGAGGACTGCGCGGCTGTGCGGACAACCTCGACGGTATCGAGTCCGGGAATCTCGATGATGAAGCGCGAGCCCTTACCGAGAGTGCTCTCGGCCGTGATTGTTCCGCCCGCGCTCTCTACCATGCGCTTGACGATCGCGAGCCCAAGGCCCGTTCCCTTCTGCTCGCCGCTGGCGGACTTCATCCGCGAGGCGATGTCCTGCACGAACGGATCGAACAGCTTGGACATCTTCTCCTTCGACATGCCGCATCCGGTGTCGGACACCTCGACGTGCAGCGCGCGGCTCTCCGGCACCCAGCGCGCGAGGATGGCGATCTCACCCTTCTCCGTGAACTTCGCGGAGTTTCCGACGAGGTTGATGAGTATCTGGCGCATCCCCTGCTGGTAGAGAGCGACGACCGGAATCTCCCCCTGGACGTCAATGCGCAGCTTAACGCCGTGGCGGCGGACGCGGTAGCCGAATATTGCCGGAAGCTCCTTGAGGAGCTGGTTGAGGTCGCACTGCCCGGAACGCATGTCCATCGCTCCTGCGTCGAGCTTCGAGAGGTCGAGAATGTCGTTGATGAGCTCGAGGAGCGCGTTTGAGCTGAGCAGAATGCCCTCGGTGTAGTCGTGCCTGAGCTCCTCGTCGAGATTGCCGCGCGCCAGGAACTCGGCGAAGCCGACGACCGCGTTGAGCGGCGTCCTGAGCTCGTGCGACATCATCGCAAGGAACCTTGTCTTGGCCTGCGCATGCTCCTCGGCGACGGCAGCCGCGGCGTTGGCGCGCTTTGTCTGCTTCACTAGAAGCGCGATCATCACGGAACCGAACACCACGACGACAGCGAGAATGACGAGCGCGATGAACGCGATCCTGTGCGTAAGCTCCTCCTTGGTCAAGCCGAAGACACGGTGGACTACCTGTCGCTCCGCCGCGTCCGCCATGAACATCTCCTGGAGCTGCGTCTGGTCGATGCCCGTCATGACCTTGTTGAGGATGGAGACGAGCTCCTTCGGAACGTTCGGACGCGCAAACATCTCGAACTCCTGGTACATGTCCTCCGCGCCTATCTCCTGCGCGACGCTCTGGGGAACAGGAACCGCAAAGACGGACGTCGCGCCGTAAGTCGCCGAGGAGGCCTTGACGGGATACGGAATCCACAGATCCGTGTCGCCGCGCAGAAACTTCGCCTCCGCCGTGTTGATGTCCGTCTGCGGCGCAAGCGAAAACCTCAGCCCCGTCCTGTTGTGGAGCTCGGCGAGAAGGTCCCCGACGAAACCGGCGGCGCGGCCCTTGTCGTCCTTCAGCGGAAACGGCCACGGCGAGAAGTCGATCATTATCGGACTGTCATTGCCGAGCCTGCGCGAGAGCCAGTTGCTTTCCTCAAGCGAAAGCGCCGCCATGTCGCTGTGCCTGCCGTAGTGGTGCTCGCTTATCATCCTCAGGTACTTCGGGAAGTCGTCGCATATCTCGTCCATCGCCTGCTCGAGCTCGAGGAACAGGTCCTTGCGCTGGAGCGATGTGCAGATGTACATCGGATGCGACGCATAGAGGTGCAGCGCCTTTTCGTCCTTTAGCTCCGGCATCTCGACGTCTACGCATGCGTCGACGTCTCCTGAAAAGTAGGCGTTGAGCATGGCGCGGTCGGACGAGAACTCGACGCACGATATCGACTCGTCGCCGTCGAACTGACGGCGCGCCCGCTGCGCGCTTATGGTGCTGGCGAGAAGACCGACCTTCATGCCGTGCCAGGTCTTCGGGTCGCCCGGCACGTACGGGCTGTTCGGATGCGTCCACAGGTACACGCGCAGCATTCCCATCGGCGTGTGCGGATAGCGGAACATGTCGCGCCTCTGCGCCGCAAAGCCGATGCCGCCTATCACGTCGAGGCGTCCGCTGTGGACGTCCGCAATGCTCTCGTCGTAGTCGCCGTACACGTAGTCGACCGTCCAGTGCGTGTGGCCGACGATCGCCTTGAGCCACACCTCGAGCGCGCCCGACCGCTCGCCGTCTGGCGTCACCTCGAAGAGATCGCCGCGGCTGTAGGCTGCGACACGCACCCGCTTCTGCGGCTTCGGTATCCCGAGGTGCTTCTCGCGCAGCTCGTCGTACATGTCGATGTGGTCGATGTAGCACGAACGGTACGCCTTCTCGAGTTTCCTGAGGAGCTCGGGCTTCTTCTTGCTGACGGCGAAGTAGACGTTGCGCGAGCCGATGGGGACGACCTCAACAACGCCCTCCGGACGCTTTCCGAACGGCGTGTAGAGGAAGAGCGCGTCGATCTCCCCGTCTTGCAGCGCCTGCACGGCGCCGACGCTCGTCGGAATCTCCACGTACGTTGGCGACAGCCTCGCGTGCTCGAAGTACTTCGTGCGGTCGTCGTTCGATATCTGCCCCTGGGAGACGGGCGAGTAGCCGATCCTGAGACGCGGCCACTCGGTGATCTTCGTGGACATGAGCTCCATCGCGCGCGACGGCGTCGCGTAGAGCGCAAAATGCATCCTTCCGAGCGGCTGCTGCGGAAAGTCGAAGTCCTTGAGCAGTTTCTTCGTGCGGAACGCCGAGCAGATCACGTCGGCCTTGGACACGTCGAGAAGATGGTCCGGCCCGAACTCGACGCGCGTCGTCTCCAATCCGGCGGATCGGAACACGTCGTTCATCACCGCGACGCAGAATTCGTTGTCCGCCGCCGCCCAGAAGTCCAGCTTCGCGTCGCGCTCGCAGTCGGCGACCCTAACGCTTTCGGCGAAGGCGGCAAAAGACGCCGCAATCGCCAAAAAAGCGGAAATAACCGTCAGACGCCGTGAGCAGCATAAGAGACCAGTGCGACGCGAGACACATCTCTCGTCCCCCATGCCACGCATGTCCCTCATGTCCTCAAGAACTCTCATCCCCCCTCCTCTCTCAGAACTTCGCGTCCGCAACGGTCGGCACTATTTCGAACACTCTGCTCACCTTCGTGATGTCGAATACGATCTTCGGTCCGGGCTGGAGCGCCGCCAGCACTACCTTGCCGCCGCCGGACTTCACCTTCTGCAGCACCTGCACGAGCACGCCGAGTCCGCTGGAGTCGACATGCACCATGCCAGACAGATCGAAGAGCACATTCATCCCGTCCTGAAGCTTGCCCAGTATGTCTTCGCGAAGCGTCGGCGCGACGGCCGCCACAAGGCGTCCGTCGATCTCTACCTTCAGCGTCTTTCCTTCTTCACTTATGTTCCATGCCATTTTTTACTCCTTTATTAGTCGTTAGTCGATTGTCGATAGTCGTTAGTTGGCAGTTCATTCTGCGTTCAGTTGAATATCTCCCAGTCTCGTCGAAGCGCCTCCGGCAGCGGCAAGCGCTTTTCGATGCACCGCTTGACGCCGCGCAGCACCCGCACCGTGCAGTTCTGTCCGAAGCTCGCCGGAGCGCCGAGCGTGCGGCGCCTCACGACCCAGCGCGCGGCCTCGCGCAACGAGCGCCCGAGCGCCCCTCTGCAAGCACCATTCTCCATGACCTCCTCGCACGCCGCCCGCCAGACGTCCCTCGCCGTGTTCCAGTCGCACACGGCGCTTTCAGTCGGACGGAACTTCCACGCGACGGCTTTGCGGTACATCTGGTCGCGGAGAGCCTCCGCCCTCTCCGGCGCGCGCCATCTGTACTTGCGGTTCGCGATGAGCCGCGCGTCGCCAGCGCCGAGGATGCACTTGTTTATGTTTCGGTTTATGAAGTCGACTTCGCATTTGGCGCTTTCCATTTTGCTTTTGGCCAGAAGCAGCCCCATGCCGCGGTTCATGAGAAGGCGCGCGGCCTCGATCCACGGCAGTTCCGACGGTTCGCGGCGCGGAATGCCGGCAAAGAGCTCCTCCCCCGTCGCGCCCGCGACGTCGACATAGCCGTGTATCAGCTCCTGCACCATGAGCCGCTCCTGGTCGTGGCGGATGCGCCACGGCGTCTTGCTGGTGAAGTCAACGTCGATACCGAGCTTTTCTGTCCAGCGGCGCGAGACCGGCTCGAGTGCCTTCGCGACCGTCACCGCATCGGCGTCCGTCGTGCCGTCCTTGGTTATCGCAAAGAAATCCAGGTCGTTGGACAGCCGACATTCGGCAACCGGCATTCCCTCAACTTTACACTTTACACTTTCAACTTTACACTCTCTCACACCGCCCTCGCCGCGGCCATAGCCTCCGCCTAGCACGACGCCAGAGAGAAGCGGAATGCGCATCTCCGAGACCTCGCGCCCTATCGCGACGAGCGATTCGGCGACGAGCCGGTCGAGTTCCGGACACTCTCCTGCGACGAACCTGCCCATCAGCCCCTCCTCCCGAACGAATGCCCGCGGATGAAGTGCCAGAGCGACCTGACCCAGCCGAGGCCGGTAGGAATCTTTCTTGCAAGACCGGGCTCCTCCACGTCCACCCAGGCGCCGCTCGCCGCGTCGATGACTCGTCTTCCGACGACGATCTTGCCGTCCAGGTCGAGCCCTACGCCGACATACGTGTCGCGGCACACCACGGTGCGTCTAAGGCGCGTGCCCTCGCCGATGAACGAGCCGCTGTTGACGATGACGTCGCCGTCAAGGCGCACGTTGCGTCCACACCAGGTATTGTTTGCCATCAGCACGGGCGGCTTCGCCTCCGTCCCGTACTCCATGATGACGTTCCGTCCGAGGTGGACGCCCTTCTCGGACGAATAGCCAGGGATCGTGAACTTTTCGCTTTCCTTGAGAATCAGGAAGTTGAGCGCATGCCACGCCTTCACCGAGCGCGCGACGAGTCCGTGCGGCAGGACGCGCATCCAGCGTCCGCCGTCGCGCCTGTATACACCGGCAGGAGTCTCCTCGCACTCTGCGTCCGAGAGGGGCTCGAGCTTGACCTCCTCGATTGTGTGCGCCGATATCGCCGCGCCCCAGACGACGACGAGTCCGTCGGAGACGGGCGAGGTAAGCGGACTCGAATAGTTCTCTATGTCCCTAAGCCCCTTCGGCACTGGTCCCTCGCCCTTCATGTAGAAAACCGGATAGCCCGTGCGCGTGAGGTCGCTGAAGTCATCGGCAAGCCGCTTGGAGAAATGCCAGTCGAGCACCTCGGTGAATATGACGCCGAACTTCTGCGCGCACTGGAAAGAGTAGTCGATGATGCGCCTACCTGCGACTGGAAGTTCGGCGGGGCTAGTCCCGGGCAGGACATCCTGCACCCATTCGAGCTCGTGCGTGGCCGGAACGAAAAGGATGTTGTCCATCAGTACGCCCCCTTTCCGCCGATGATTGCCGGGATCGTCTTGAGAAGAATCGTGATGTCCTTCCACACGCTCGGCGCGAGGATGTACTCTTTGTCGAGCCTCACCTGCTCGTGGAACGGAATCTCGCTGCGTCCGCTTATCTGCCAGAGGCAGGTTATGCCCGGGATGACGTCGAGCCGCTTGCGGTCCTCGAGCGTGTACTGCGCGACCTCGGACGGAACGGGCGGACGCGGTCCGACTAGGCTCATGTCGCCGATGAAGACGTTCCACAGCTGCGGCAGCTCGTCGAGGCTCGTGCGCCGGAGGAACTTACCGACCTTCGTGATGCGGGGATCGTCCTTCATCTTGAATATGACGCCGTCCGTCGACTCGTTCTGCTCCTGGAGCTTCTCCTTGAGCGCCTCCGCGTCCGTCCTCATGCTGCGGAACTTCCAGAACTTGAAGTGCCGCCCGTAGCGCCCGACGCGAGTCTGGCTGAAGAACACCGGACCCTTGCTGGTAAACTTCACGGCAAGGGCGATGGCAAGGAAGACAGGCGAAAGAACGAGCATGCCGAGTCCGCTCGCGAAGATGTCGATCGCGCGCTTCAGGGCATACGAGCCGCGCACGGTCATCCGCCAGGCCTGCAGGCGCAGACTCCTGCGCCGGCCGCCGTGTGTGCGCGCCGACAACTCGCGGAGAAGCTGATCCAGGTCAGCGTCCTTCGATCTGTCCAGAAAACTTGCCATGTTCTATGTCAGAGTTCCTTTTCGAGTTCGCGGAGGCGCGCGATGAGGGTGTCCACCTCTGGTGCGTCCTTGAGCGCGGCAGCCTTGCGCAGCGCAATCGCGGTCTCGGCCATCGCGTTGTCGCCAGCGGCGAGCGCGTTGCCCTTGACAGTGTGCGCAACGCGATCGAGCCGCTCCCATTCATTCGCGGCGCGCGCCTGCTCGGCGTCAGCGAGCTTCTCGTGCACCGACGAAACGTATTCGTTGTATATCTCGCCGATAACGTCGGCGTCTCCGCCGAACTGTTCGTCGAGATAGACCTTGCAGCACTCCTTCATTTCGCTCCTTCCGTTTTTTCCTTTTCACTGTCCTTGCCGAACAGCGGTATGTGGTAAGTCGTCTCGTTCATGTTCATGTAGCGGTTGCGCTCAACGCCCTCGCACAGCTCCCGCACCATAAGCCGCCCGCGACCGCGTCCGGCCATGTTCATGTTCGCCATCTCGAAAGCCGTCGACGCATCTCCCGCAGCGACTTCGATGCTCGGCTCCGGAGAACCCGTCTCCCAGACGGTGAGGACGGCGTTGTCGCGAATCCGCTTGAGCCGCACGGACGCCACCTCGCGCAGGCGGTCGCGGTCGTCGAAGCCGTGGTCATGAACGTTCATCAGCTTCTCCTCGAAGACGAGCTGAACGCGCGTGATGCCCTCCTCGGGCCAGCCCCGCTCGCGGCACCACTTCGCGATCTCCTGTGACGCCGCGTCTATCTCGTCCGCAAATACGCGGAACGTCGCCTCGTAGATGCCGGGCACCCATGTCCGCGCTCCGAAGGTGACGAGCGTGACGTCGTCCAGGAACTTGTCGTAGCCGAATTCCGAAAGCGCCTTGACGAACTTCGGAAGAGCCGACATTAGCGAACCCTCCTGCCTGGCGGACAGAGCGATCTCGCGGCGGATCTTCTGCGAAAGCGGCTGCGGCAGCCTCTCCTCACCGGACACGTCGCGCGAAATGTCGAAGAGTCCGTCGGTGTATGCGATGCATATCGACTCGCGCGAGAGCTTCGTCTCCACGACGTCGTCAGGGGTGTATACCGTATCGGCAAAGAGCCCAATCGGGAGCCCGCCCTTCTTCTCCGGGTTTATCGGCAGGTCCTCGCCGTTCTCTACGACGATCAGGTCCGGCGCGCCGCAGGATATCCACTGCACCAGGCCGAGGAGCGGACGGTGGATGCAGATGAGCACCGTCATGTAAGAGACCTCCGCGAGGTTTGCGCGGAAGAACGACTGCATCATGTTGGCGATCATGTCGGGCATCATCAGCGGCGCGCCGTCGCTGCGGAGGAGGTTCTTGAGGAACGACTGCACCGCCGTCATCGCGAGCGCCGCGCTCGTGCCGTGGCCCTGGATGTCCCCAAGGACGTAAAGATAGCTTCCCGTGCCGTAGCGGATCGCCTCTATGAGGTCGCCGCTAACCACGTCCGCCGGACGCCAGTACGTCGAGTAGAAGCCGCGCGGAGTCTGGATCGCCCGGATCGGCAGAAGGCTTCGCTGGATGTGCGCGGCCAACTCCAAGGACTTGCGGTCATCGTCCATCTTGTTCTGGATGAACATCTCGACTCGGTGCGAGGCGACTACCTGGCGGACTCGCCTGAGGAGCACGTTCGTAGGGACCGCCTTCGGCAGATAGTAGCTTATCGGATCTTCGAGAATCTTCTTGAGGAAGCCCCCGCCCTCCTCTGGATCGAGCGCGGTGAGGAAGAAGATCGGCACGGTGGGGTCGAAGCCGCGGATTATGTCGCGGAACATGAACCCGTCCATATCACCCATCATGATGTCCGTTATGACGGCGCTGAACGAGTCGGGGTCCTTCTTGAACTCCGCGACTGCCGACTCGACACCGTCGACCGCAACGGTGTTGTAGCCCACCTTCTTCAGCTTCGCGCTGAGGGTAAGCCTTATCAGCTTCTCGTCGTCGACGATTAGTATACGGGCCTTACCGTGCGTGTCGACTGCCATCAATTCCTCCTTTGAATAGCCATAACTCTTTCCCTGTCTGATAGATATTATAGCATAAATTCCGCCTACTTTGCAGAAATCGTGCGGTATTTCGGTATTTCTGCGCAGCGGGCACTCGCGGCCCATTATGCGCTGCGTCATACAGACGCGGCGAGACGCCGCATCTCCTTGGTTCATCCGCCTGCCTTCGCACCTCAAGGAGACGCGCCGTCCTGGGGGCTACTTGGCAAGCGCCTCGTCGATGCGCTCTAGCGTACGTTTTATCTCGGGGGAATCGGGCAAAATCTCCCTCGCGCGGCGCGCATATGCGAGCGCGCCTTGCGCGTCGCCCTGGCGGAGACGGCACTGTGCGAGGTTGTTGAGGACTGCCGGATCGTCCGGACGCCGCGCGAGGCAGCGCGAGAGGTACGACTCGGCGCGCGCGTACTGCTTCTGGACGAAATAGTCCATTCCCAGGGCGAAGTTCGCCGCGGGGTCGTCCGGAGTCACCTCCAGCACCTTCAGCGCGAAGACGCGCCCGAAGGCGAAGTCCGCCCTCGCTAGCGCCGCCTTAAGGCCCTCCTGCGGCGTCATGCGCTCGAGCTTGCGGCGGCTCGCCCAGGCCATCGTCGCGCGAATCCGCGCGAGCGCGCCGTTCTTCCCGTCAAGCGCATCCGCAAGGCGCGTCTCCTCCATCGCGAGCTCCTTCTCGCCTCGCTCGTCGTACGCGTTCGCGCGGTGGCGCGAAAGCACCGCCAGCCGCCACTGGACGAAAAGGAACGCGTCGCGCAGCTGGCGGTCCGCGATCCTGTCCGGCTCGCCCGCATCGTAGAGCGCGAGGATGCGTCCCGCCAAGGCGCGCGCGGCACATGCGCCGCGCTCGGCCTCCTCGGGGGACAGTCCCTCGGGACGCGCCACGAGTCCAGAGCACAACGGCATCGGACGTCCGTCGCGGCGCCACAGCTCGAAACCGATCTGGACGGCGTAGTCGCGCGCCATCTCCGGACGCGTCCGCACCCATGTCCTCAGCGCGTCAGGCGCACCGCTTTCGAGAAGCGCCCTTTCCGCTTCACCGTCGACGCCGCGCGAACGCAGATACACTTCGCGCGGATCCGCCGCGCCGCCCATCATCGAGAGCGCTACCAGCGTACGGCCACACTCCGCAGCGGCGAGCTCCGACGCGGCGTCGAGTCCGCCGTCCGTGAAAAGCCATCGGACTTCCCTGCACTCCTCCGCCGTCTCGACAGCTGCGTCGCGAACTACGGAAAGCATCGCGCGCTCCGTGCGCTGCGTGCGGGAAATAACCGCGCAGACGAGCAGCAGCGGAGGGACAAACGAGAAGACGGCGCGGACCTTCCGCTGGATCTTCCATGCAGACGACAGCTCTGCCGTCGCGCTCCCGTTCTCGGCCGCGTCGGGGAAACGCAGCGTCTCGATGCGGCGGAAGTTTCTCATGTAGAGTTCGAGAGTGAACACAGCAATCGTCCAGAGAGCGGCAAGCGCGCAGAGAAAAGCCGCGGAGCATCTGAGAAGCCCGTCGCTCATGCAACCCGCGCCGCCGCCCCGGGTCCAGAACCACAGCGCCTTCACCGGCATCAGCTGGGTAAGCGCGACGAGTCCGAGCGCGGCAAACATCGCGCCGTGCATGTAGGCGAGATGCGACTCGTCGTCCGAAACGCGGCGCATGAGAAAGAACGCAACCGCGACGGGTGCAACGGCAATGGCGGCGAAGCAAGCGGCGCCGACAGGCGAGCAGGACGCGAGAAGCGCCCTCAGATATGCGAATGGAGCCTCGATAGCAAACTCTCCCCACGTCCAGCCGAACGCGGCGAGTCCGTCAAGCCTAGCGAACTCCTGCACCTCCAGCGCAATGCCGGCAGCAAATGCGAAGCCGAACGCGAGGGTAAGCCGCCATGCCATCAGCGCTCCGGCGAACGGACTCTCCTCCGGAGTCTCGGCGACGCCCGCCTTCCGCATCTCGCGCCTGACGCCTAGAGCGACCGCCGCCGCGACAATTAGAACGAAGCCCGATGGGGTGTCGGACGCGAGAAGCCCGACGAGCATGAACGAGACGAAGAGGGGCGCTCGGCGGTCGGAGGCAAGATGCGCGACGAACGCGGCTGCGGCAAGTAGCGCGAGCAGCACCTGCAGCGCCTGCGGGGATAGCCAGCGGAAGGCATGCCATACCGGCTCGGAGCAGCAGAACAGCAAGACGCCGAAGCAAAGGACGAACCGAACCAATCTTCTCCACCACGCGGCGACATGCGATCCGCGCAGGAACGACGACGGCAGCATCATCTCGAACGTAAAGACGCTTATGACCGCGGCAAGGCCTAGCGCGACATGCCCCGCAAGTCCCAGGACAAGTTCCGCGGTCGCCAAGCCGAAGTTTCGGCACAACGGCCCCGCGAGATACTGCCAAAGGAGTCCGAACGGAGCGGTCGGCGGCCTGAGGCCCGCCGCGACTGCGAGGTCTTCCATCATATCTGGCGGCACAGAATCGAACCGCCACACCCAAGCGAGCGCGGACAACGCGGCGCCGAACAGGAGCACGAAAAGACATTCCCTAACTCTCTGTCTGACACCAGCCACCGCGTTACGCGCCTTCCTCGAATCTCCTCCGCCTCAGCGCTAGGAACGCCGTGCCGAGCACGACGAGAATCCCTCCGGACGGCTCGGGCACCGCAACGAACTGCGTCGGAGTCCAGACTGCTGACTGTCCGGGGCTCAGGTCGAATGTCTGGTGGATGTAGTTGGCGAGCGACTGGTACGACTCGGCCGCGCCGCTTGTGGCGATCGTTGTCCACGTCCCGCCTTCGTTGTCCCACGCAACGTTTCCGAGTTCGATTATGAAGCTGAACTCGGGGGAGCCGACGGAATAGTCCGCGGCGGACAAAGGCGACAGGTTTCCATCCGGAACACCCGCGCCCCAGTAGTCCCCGACAGTGTCGAAGTCCACGCCAAGTTCTCCGTCGTGTGTGCCCCACTCTGGAACGTAAAGCGAAAGGAACGTATCCTCCGAAATCTCGCCTCCTGTTACACGCACGCGCGCGGCGAAGCTTGAGTCGGTCGACGATGTATAGCCGCGGAAGAAATCCGACACCGACACCGTCATTCCGTCCTGCTGCTCAACCTTCGCGGAAGAGTCGATCATCCAGTACAAAACGTCATTCTCGCCGGCGGACGAAACGCCCGTCGCGAATATTCCAGCGGCCAGAACCGCGAATATTGTTACCAGTCTTCTCACTTTGACGATTCGAATCTTATGGAAATGGCACCTTCGGCCCTGCGGTTATACCAGAATCCAGTTCCGGACGGTATATTGCCGCCTTTTTCCCACTCCCTCTTGATGCGTCCCCTTGTGTCGACAGTCGTCCTTGTGCGGCCCCACTCGGTGTTGGCCGCGTTGCGGTAGTAGATCGTCTTGTAGCCTGCGGCGTCCGTGACCTCAATCGTGTCCTTCGCGGACGGACTTCCCGAGGCGTACACAAGGGAGTTCAAGTCGACGTCGAACATCGTCGGATTCGCCACGAGCGTGAAGCCGGGCTCGCTTTCGCTTCCTCCTTCGACTTGAACAACATAGTCCTCGCCCGTGTAGCGTCCGATGAGGTAGAAATACTTGCTGTCCGGATTCGTCCGCACGAGCCAGAAGGCGTTTCCGCGCGGCAGCTCTGCGTCGTCGGCCTTCACCGTCGTGACTCCGTTCGTCGTGACCGTCGAAAGCTCGTCCCATTCGCCGTTGCCGTCGTTCTTCCATCCGCAGAAGCTGCCGTCGACGGCGTCGTAGGCGACTATCATGTCGTTCGCAGAAAGTCCGTTCGGATTGACGACATCGTTTGCGACGATGTTGACATCCTCATCGGTACCGAATGTCATCGACTTCCACGGCACGGCCGCGACCGTGTTCGCGTTCGTGCTCGACACGCGCAGGACGCCGACGGTCGCGCAGGAGGTGAGCACCGCCTGTCCGGTTCCGTTCGTCGGGATCAGCACCATGTTGAAGACGTAGAGTCCCGTCGGGTCGTTCGGTTCGAGCGGAACGTTCACTTCGTATTTGTCGGTGAGTTCGCCCAGTGTAAACTCGCTTTCGCCTTTGAGCTTACGGTCGACGCGGAAACGCACGTCAAGTCCGGTGTTGCGCAGTGCACCGGTGTTCGGGAAACGGAGCTCGAAGCAGCCCTTTGCCACGCGCTGGCAGTTCTGATGGATTGCCGCGACAAGCTTCTTGGAAAGGTCATCTCGCTCGATGACGTAGTTCTGCCAGAGCTTGAGTCCGTTCGAACATATCTCATCAAGCCTGGCGTAGCGATCCGTATCCTTGGAGAAACTTTCGCCGGGGAGCCCCGTGGTCCGCAGGAACCAACCTGGATCGGACACATTTATTGCGCTATGGAAGCCCGAATCGCCATCCATGTTGACCTTGAAGTCCCATCCCTTGATCACAACGGTGCAGTTCGTCACTGCCGTTGCATGGTTCGGAGCCGACGCACGGAAGTATACCTTGTACGTGCCAGGCATGGTGAACGACGGCATCTCGCTCTGCCACTCGCCCGCCTCATCGCGGAACTCGCATGTGAGCGGATTAAGCTCCGGTCTCACAAGCCCCGTAACATTTGTGGCGAACTCCGGCGTCAAGACACTGCCCGTATAGTCCAGCGCAATGTCCTCGATCGTCGCCGTCAGCGGCGCCGGGACAACCGCCACCTTGAACGAACTGCGCACGTCGTCGTGGTTCGGAGCCGACGCCACAAACTGCACGAGATGGTTCCCGACATTCGTAAACTCAGGCATTTCGCCCCATTCGCCCGCGCCATCCGCGCGATAACGATACGTAACAGGCTGCTCGTTGCGCA
>JAEEGF012029973.1_pt1 | contig 39947 bp, 35 predicted proteins | sample 9134171 | NCBI WGS metagenome assembly JAEEGF01 (sample SAMN16246542, study PRJNA631951) | gut metagenome | biome: gut microbiome; feature: rumen; material: AP-attached | host: Bos | place: Iran: Karaj | collected 2018-10 | reverse complement strand
GCAAGTTAAATTCAGGAGATAAGGTCCGGTTTAGGGCGTTCGTTCCCTTGCCTGGCACGAAAACCAACAGCGAAATAAGCATGTAGAAACCTTGGGGGTTCCTTGTTTGGACGAGGGTTCGACTCCCTCCATCTCCACGAAATAGTCGGTGTAATTACGTGAATATCACAAAATTACACCGATTGTTTTATATTTATTCAGCCACAAACACCTCCTCTAATCACCCGCAATCCGCTATCTCATCCTAACAGAAGCTGATAAGAAATACATCGCAAAAAAACTTTTTTACTGAATTTAAAACTATTTGTATTTTTGTATCATCCATCAAACGAAAAAACACCTCTATCTCATCTTTCAATAGCTCAAACATTAGATCACTGCGCAATGGGAGATGTTGCAGTCAGGACAATGGAGAGACTCGAAAAACGCACAAACCATAGATCCGCTTATCACGGCTCGATGGGGACAAGGTTCACCATACAATGCGCTCTGTCCCCCAAACACACCCGCAGGATGCGTAGCTGTGGCGATGGGACAAGTGATGCACCATTGGAAATATCCAGATCATGGAATCGGCTCACACTCGTACAGCTACAATGGCATCACACATGACATCGACTTTTCAAGCACAACCTACAACTGGGATGCCATGCCGAACAGCTGCAGCAGTGCCAACAACGAGGTAGCAACACTGCTCTACCACTGCGGCGTTGCCATAGAAACACAGTACACGTCTTCCAATTCCACCGCGTATGTCCTTTATTCTCCTTCACACCCATTCAACGCGGAAACGGCGCTGAAAGAAAACTTCGGTTACAGCAGCAATGCACACGGCGAGCTTCGTTCAAACTATGACAAAGCCACTTGGATGTCAATGCTGAAAAGCAATTTGGAAGCAGGAATCCCCATCATCTACAACGGGTTTAACTCCTCTAATGCGGGGGGACATTGCTTCATCTGTGACGGCTATGATGCTAACGATTTCTTCCATTTCAATTGGGGACAGAGAGGCAATTACGACGGCTATTATGAAATCGATGACATGACACCATCGAACCAGGACTTTTCATACAACCAAGGCGCCATCATCGACTTGGTTCCTGTTAATGAGAAAATCACAGAATATACAAATCCGAATCTTCTCGCTTATCCGAATCCCTCCACTGGAGTTTTCATCATTGAATGTAAAAAGACAAACCTTGATGTTTGCTGTTTCCGTATTTATGATATATATGGCAAATTATTGATTTCTAATACTTTATCAAAAGAGAGCAACACCATCGATTTGACCAGTCAGCCCGCTGGCATCTACTTTCTCCAACTGATTGAAGACGGAAAACACACCGCTTTTCAAAAGATAGTCAAAAACCAATAATCGGTTTTTTTGTTTGCCCATTCAAAGTTTTTTTCCCAACTTTGCATCACAAACATTAGACTATCATACACCATGAAAAGTATTTTACCCATCATTTTGTTAATCATCGCTTTAGCTTCAACCGCTCACGCCCAGTGGATTAGCCCGGGCAATGGAACCACCTACACCCTACCCGACTTAGTTGCCGCATCCAATGGCACCGTCACCCAAGCGGGCACCGTGTTCACCATCCATGACAACTTGACAATCTCAGCGAACGACATACTACAGATCGACGACCAAGTAACCCGCATCAACGCACCCGGAACCTTAATCACCATCCAAGGCTCCATGATTTGCCAAAACACCATCGACCGTGTCAAACTCTATGGAACAGAAGAACAGTCCTTCAGCATGAGATTCGAGGATGCCACTAATTGCCATATCCAAAAGATGTATTTCTCCGACGGCGGCGGCATCAAAGTCATCCAATCAGAAGTCACCTTCGACGATGTCAAATTCGTGTACTTCACCACCGACTACTGCAACGCCGTCATCGACGCGTTCAACTGCGATCCCGTTATCAATAACTGCTTCTTTATGATGAACAAAGGCGCTGCCATCAGCTCACCCGCCAACGGACAAAGCTCGCCACAAATCACCAACTGCGAGCTCGACGCCAATGTTGACGGCCTCAACATCCCACAAATCAACCTCGGCCCCGGTGGCGACGACACCATCCGCATCGTGGGTAACACCATCCATGGCACCTACGCCGTATTCCACACCGGCGGCATCTCCGTCGCCGACCTCATGGGAGTGGGCTCCACCAAGGTCCTCCTTAAAGAAAACATCGTCAAAGACAGTCGCTATGGCTACAACCAACAAGGACAGACCATCTCATCAGTCCTCATTGAGAACCAATTCCTCAACAATAACCACGAGACCAACCCGATGAACGGAGGCAGCGGCATCTCCATCTATGGCACCTCCACCAACTGCAAAGCCATCCTGCGCAACAACACCATCACTGGCAACCTCTGGGGCATCACTGCCATCAACCTCCACGATATCGACCTCGGCACCGAAGAAGAATGGGGACGTAACAGAATCATGAACAACGGCAACGGTGGTGTCACCTACGACCTTTACAACAACTCCTCATGCGACATCATGGCGGTGGGAAACAACTGGGGCACCACCAACGAACAAGAAGTGGAAGACCATATCGTCCACCAACTTGACGACCCTGGCTATGGCCTCGTCACCTTCATTCCTTTTATAGGTTATGACCAAGTGCCCGACACTCCTGTGAGCTCTCAAGACCTCAACCCCGCCGAATGCACCATCTATAGCATCACGGGACAGAAAATCAACTCCGAGCAACTGAGACCCGGAGTCTATATCCTTGAGTCAAGACAAGGGAACCAAAGAATCACCCAGAAAATCATCATCGAAAACAAATAAAAACAACACTTTACCATGTTACGAAAACTCAGAATCTGCCTCTCGGTGATCATGATCACTCTGGTCACCTTGCTACTCCTCGGCATCGGGTTCAACGTGAACCTATGGGCAGGATGGGCTGCCAAAATCCAGTTCCTTCCCGCTCTGCTTGCCCTAAACTATGGCGTACTGGCACTTCTCTTAATTGCCACAGTATTCTTCGGAAGAATCTACTGCAGCGTGGTCTGCCCCTTAGGCATCATGCAGGATTTCTTCTCATGGCTCGGCGGCAAAGCTAAGAAAAACCGTTTTAGCTATGTAAAGGAACATAAATGGCTGAGATACATCATCTTGGTTATTTTCATCATCTGCCTCATCATCGGCTTCGCACCTGTCACCACGTTGATCGCTCCCTACAGTGCCTACGGTCGTATCGTCAACAGTCTGTTCAAACCCTTGTACGACCTGCTAAACAACTGGCTTGCCTCCATCGATGCCAGCCATGACCGCTATAACTTCAGCGAAGTACAGGTATGGATGCGCAGCGTCACCACCTTCCTGGTCGCCATCCTCACCTTATTGGTACTAGCAGTGTTGGCATGGAAGCATGGACGCTCCTACTGCAACTCCATCTGTCCAGTGGGTACCATCCTCAGTTTCTTCTCCCGTTTCTCCATCTTCCGTGTTCGTTTCGACGAGGACAAATGCAAGAAATGCGGACTCTGCGAGAAAAACTGCAAAGCTCGGGCTATCGACTACAAGTCAGGAACAGTAGATTACTCCCGCTGCGTGGTCTGCGGCGACTGCCTCGACAAATGCAAGTTCGATGCCCTGCATTATACAGCCAAACAACCTGTACCAAAAAACGAAACAAGTTCAACAGCGCCTGACCAAGGACGACGTTCATTCCTGGTGGGAGCTGCTGTCGCTGCCACTTCGACGGCCATGGCGCAAGCCCAGATGAAAGTCGATGGTGGTCTGGCGGTCATAGAAGACAAAAAAGCACCAAAACGAGAGACGCCCATCACGCCTCCAGGTTCAATCTCCGCAAGGAACATGCAAAAACACTGCACTGCCTGTCAGCTGTGCGTCTCGTCATGTCCCAACAACGTGCTGCGTCCCTCCACTGACTTAAGTCACTTCATGCAGCCCACCCTTTCGTTTGAGCGCGGCTATTGCCGTCCTGAGTGCACCCGTTGCAGCCAGGTGTGTCCTGCCGGAGCTATCAGACCCATCACCAAGGAAGAGAAGACCGCCATCCATGTAGGTCACGCCGTATGGGTGAAAGACAACTGCGTGGTTCTCACCGATGGAGTCAGCTGTGGCAACTGCGCGCGCCACTGCCCCACTGGAGCCATCCAGATGGTGGAATACCAACATAACGGCCAAACCGTCATGGTTCCTGCCGTCAACGAGAGCAAATGCATCGGGTGTGGAGCCTGCGAAAACCTCTGCCCAGCCCGTCCCTTCAGCGCCATTTACGTGGAAGGAAACTTGACACACCATAAAGAGTGAGGGGGAATTGAGTATTTAGAATTTAGAATTGAGAATTATGAGACGTAGAGACTTTATAAAGAAAATGGGAGGCGCGGCCGTGGCGACCTCGGTGGTGCTTTCCGCTTGCAAATCAAATGACAAACCCGCCATCACCGCACAAAACGTCATCGACGGTCAAGGCGAGATGACTTATCGTGTCAACCCCAACTCAGGCGACAAGGTGTCCCTGCTGGGTTATGGCATGATGCGTCTTCCCATCGAGAACGGCGAAGACTTGCGAAAGAACCCTAACGCCCAGGTGGATCAAGAGATGGTCAACCAAGAGATCGACTATGCGCTGGAACATGGCGTCAACTACTTCGACACGTCACCAGTATATACTCGTGGACGCTCAGAACACACCACCGGCATCGCACTCTCGAGGCATCCTCGCAACAGCTATTATATTGCCACCAAGTTGTCAAACTTCTCGCCAAGCACTTGGAACAGAGAGGCATCCATGAACATGTTTGAGAACTCGCTGAAAGAGCTACAAACGGACTATATCGACTACCTGCTCCTGCACAGCATCGGTGGAAGCAACGAAGAAAAAGACTGGATGGAGATGTTCAACGCCCGTTTTATGGAAAACGGCATCCTCGACTGGTTGGTGGAGCAAAAACAAGCGGGACGCATACGCAACTTAGGTTTCTCTTTCCATGGCGACAAACGGTTATTCGACACCATGCTGCAATGGCACGACGAGGGACGTTACCACTGGGACTTTGTCCAGATTCAAATGAACTATGCCGACTGGAACTATGCCAGCCGTATCGACCCCGACAATGTCGATGCCAACTACCTCTATGAGGAGTTGCACCGTCGTGGCATCCCGGTGGTCATCATGGAACCTTTGCTTGGAGGCCGTCTCGCCAAACAGCCCGACTTCATTGTGAGACAGATGAAAGAACGAGAGCCAGAGACCCCTGTCGCCCGCTGGGCCTTCCGCTTCGCGGGAACTCCTGAAGGCGTGTTGGTGGTACTCAGCGGCATGACCTACATGGAACATCTGGTGGAAAACGTGGCCACCTACTCCCCGTTACGTCCCATCACCGATGACGAACACGAGTTCCTGATGAAAGTCGCGGAGGAGTTCGTGGAACTCAAGACCGTGCCATGTACCGCCTGCAACTACTGCATGCCATGTCCATACGGCTTGAACATCCCTGCCATCTTCGCCCATTACAATGACTGCATCACGGAAGGCAACATGCCCGCTGGCAACCCGGATGCCGAGGAATACCGCCACAACCGACGCGCCTTCCTCATCGGCTACGACCGCGAGGTGCCACCTTTACGACAAGCCAACCACTGCATCGGATGCCGCCAATGTGAGTCGCATTGCCCGCAAAAGATTGCCATCGCCGACGAGATGCAACGCATCGACGCTTTTGTGGAACACCTGAAGCAGAATTAAGAATTTAGAATTAAGAATTAAGAGTTATTTAAAGAAATAATCCTATCTTTGCAGCGCGAAAGCGCCTGGACCTGTAGTTTAATGGATAGAATAAAGGATTCCGGTTCCTTCGATCAGGGTTCGATTCCCTGCAGGTTCACAGATGTCCAAATCATTTTATAAACATCGAAAAGCACAAAAAAATCGAAAATTTCGTGTTTTTCGTGTTCTTCGATGTTTAATTTCACCGATCCACTTTCTTATAGGATGTCCTCACCGTCCCCATGGGAGTGAGCGCTTCTGTTTTTATCAAACCATCCTCTATCTTACCAAACGGCTCGCCATTCCATAACAGCCCCCCATCTTGCATGGATAATCGACCCGTCAGGGTATCGCCATCCATAATTAATGTCAACACGGAATCCTTGCTGATAACCATGATATTACCCTTCTCAATCTCCCCAAACTGCCTTACCATCTCAGGAGTGGCTGCATCTTCATAAAAATCAACATTCACCTTGTCCACAGTCCAACGCCCCACTATAGTGTCTTGATTCCTATGACACGAGAGAAACGACAATAATATAAAATAAAAAGCAATATAAAAGAAATTTTTTAAATTAGTTTTTCTCATCATCATCTAAATTTTAAATTCTAAAATCCATTTCTGCCGAGGTTTAACCCTTAACCTCACCCCCCGGCCCCCTCTCCACTGTGGAGAGGGGGAGCGTTCTACCCAGGGTTTCTACCGAGATTAAACCCCTAACGGGGTAGCTCCCTCTAAATTCTAAATTCTAAATTCTCCTACCGAGATTAAACCCCTAACGGGGTAGCTCCCTCTAAATTCTAAATTCTCAATTAATCCTTGTCTCGAATCACCACATCAATCGCTCCCACCCCGAACTTGGCAATAGAAGCCATCCTGTTTTCCGTATTCTTATAATTCTTGAGTTCCTCGATAATGGCGTTTTTCAGCACACCGTTGCCCACCCCATGAATGAAGGTGACTTTGTTGTATTCTGCGGCGATGGCGCTGTCGAGCATCTTCTTGAAGTAATCCATCTGGATGTTGAACATGTCATGGCTGGAAAGGCCAAGGATGTTATCAACCAGCTCGCCGATATGCAAATCAACGGTAGCCTCACCTTGTCCAGTCTTATGTTTGTCGATGGGAGCCTCTTTTTTAATCAAGTCCTTCTTCGGGGCTTGCGCTCCGACACCGTCTTTAAGAATCTTGGTGAAGTCGCTGTCGCCATGCTTCAAGGCAATCAGCTCCGAAAGCGATATCATCACGGCTTTCTCACCCAACAAACCCGACATCTGATAGCTTCCCTCCTTGAAGAAACGGTTGGCCCTGATGGAAAAAGGAGCGTTCAGTGGGAGCAACACGCTGTCAGAGGTCTCTGCAGTAAAGATGGCCTGCACAATGCCGTTGCACCAATACTCCAGATCCTCGCGCGAGATGGTCTCCACCACCACCTTCTCATATTTGTCAAGCTGACCATAGTCAACGTTGACGAACTTGTCCTCTTCTTTGATGGTAAAGGTATAAAGCATCTCGAAAGGCGTGTGATTCACCAGCATCACATCCATGGAACCCGTCAGGACCCACTGCTGCTCATGAGGCACAAAGGCCAGATAGGCCCCCTCTTTCTCCGCCTCTTTTGCGAAACGGCGCAAACCACCATGCCGGGCTTCCTCCTGCTGCTGTTGCTGCACCAGCTGCTTCTCTTGAATCTCTTTCTGCACAGTATCCACAATCTGTTGCTGACGAGCAGGTTGCGAACGATAGTCAAGCACAAGGTCTGAGATCAAGCATGGCAACTCAAAGCCGTCCTCAATCTCCACCATCACCATTCTCGAATCGATAATCTTGGTCACCTTACCGCCACCTACGGCGTTCAGGAAATTCACTTTGTCTCCAATGTTTACGTTTGTCATTTGATATGAATTTTGCTGCAAAGATAACGATATCCTAAAAAAAAACGGCTATCTTTGCGAAACAAATCCCTTTCCAATGAAACAAACACTTTGGATGATGATTCTCTGTCTCGCCTTTTTCAGTGCCTGTCACAAAGCCGATGATACCGGTGTTGTGGACTTAGGCATCGACTATTGCATCAACGAAGACCCGTTGGTGTTTGACACACTGCGTTATCAAAATGAAGCAGGGAATCGTTTGATGATTACAGAGATTCAATGGTTTGTCTCCCGTGTCATGTTACAGGACAAAAACGGAGAATGGATCCCTTTCGGAGCCGGTGACAATCTTTACTACTTCGACACTGACCTTCCCGAAACCCACCATATCCAATCACAGGAGCTTCCCGTCGGACACTATCAAGCCATCCGTTTCACGTTCGGACTCGATGAAGAAGACAACATCACAGGGCGGTTCCCAAATCCGCCAGAGTCAAACATGTTTTGGCCAGTGCCTCTCGGTGGCGGCTATCATTACATGAAGATGAATGGACGATGGCTCAACGAGAAACAAGAGCTTGCGCCATTCAATCTCCACCTCGGCACAGGACAAAATGCTGACCACACAGTGTTCTACCCGAACCATTTCAGTGTCACGCTGCCCCTCGACCTGCATCTTGAGGCGAATAGGAAAAACCATCTTCAACTCACCATGATCATCGACAACTGGTTCCGCACACCACACACCTACGACCTGAACCACTTCGGCGGTGCCATCATGCAAAACCAAGAAGCACAGCAAATCTTAAAGGAAAACGGACATGACGTGTTCAGCATCTGTACCCAAAACACTCGATGGAGCGACATCGTTCACCCCGTTAAAGCCATCATGGGCAAAGCTGCCCCCAAGCCTCATTTCTACACTAAGGAAAACATGAAGGAGCTACTGTCCCATATCACCCATAAAAACAGCCACTGATGAAACCAAGCCTCTTCCTTTTCCTTACCGTCGCAATAACCATGCTATGGACTGGCTGCAAGCCCAGCGAGGAGCCAACGCATCAGCCCACCCCCTACCAGATGCCAAGCCCCTTGTTTTTTCCCACCGTCACCAACATCCCTTCCGACAATCCTATGACTGAAGAAGGCGTTGCCTTAGGGAAAATGTTATTCTTCGACTCCCTCCTCCTCTCTACCGAGATTAAATCCCTACGGGATATTCCTAGCTCCTCACTCCTCTCTACCGAGATTAAATCCCTACGGGATACTCCTAGCTCCTCACTCCTCTCTACCGAGATTAAATCCCTACGGGATACTTCTAACTCCTCACTCTCCTGCTCTTCCTGCCATCACCCCGAACACAGCTTTGAATACGGTCCCGAAGCCTCACCCGACTTCCTCGGCACCCATCATGCCATGCTGCCCCTCATCAACTTAGCTTGGAACACCAACGGTTTTGGTTGGAACGGTTCAGTCGCCACGCTCGAGGATATGGTCTATGCGGCCTATACCGACCCCACCGAAATCAACGCCGACACCGCTGAAGTCGTAAAACGACTGCAACAATCCGACACCTATCCAGCCCTTTTTGAAAAAGCTTTCAACACCAAAACCATCACTTTCATTCTGGTAGAGAAAGCCATTGCACAATATGTCAGAAGTCTGGTTTTTTGCAACAGTAAGTTCGATCACTATCTACGAGGCGAGACGCAGCTAAGCCAAGACGAGTTAAACGGATATATGCTCTTCATCACCGAAGAGGGTGCCGACTGCTTCCACTGCCACGGAGGAGGAAGCAACGCCTTGTTCACTACCAATCTGTTTTACAACAACGGCCTGGACAGCGAATTCCAAGACCCTAACGACCGTTTCGCCATCACCCACCATCCCGCAGACCGTGGCGCCTACAAAGCCCCTGCTTTACGCAACATCGCACTCACTGCCCCTTACATGCACGACGGACGTTTCAGCACGCTGGAGGAGGTCATCGACTTCTATTCCGATAGCGTACAATATTCCGAGCAAGTCAGTCCCTTGATGCATCACGTGATGCAAGGCGGCGTTCAACTTACTGAGCAAGAAAAACAACAACTCAAAGCATTCCTCAACACCCTAACAGACACTCCATGAGCTACTTGAAATCAAACGACCTCTTTGAGCATATCCCCACCGAGGAGATCTACCAACATATTCCCCGCCCCATCGTCATCGCCGACCATTTGATGACCCCTGACAACATGGGAGCCATGATCCGCATCGCCGACAATATCGGAGCTACCGAGATGTGTTTCTTAGGCGATGAGACCAAGCACAGCTTAGGCAAGGTGCGACGTGCCGCCGCATCCAGCCGGGGTAACATCCGTTGGTATTTCACCGAAGAAACCGACCTGCGCAAGCTCGTCCCGAAAAGCAAAACGATTGTCGCCATCGAGACCGCCGACAACGCCACTTGTATCTACGACACCGAGTTACCCGAAGATGTCGCCTTTATCGTGGGCAGTGAGAGTCATGGCCTCAGCGAAGAACTGCTCCGCCAATGCGACATGGTGGTTTTTATCCCCGTTCCTGGCCCCACCCGCTCACTTAACGTCAGCCATGCCGCGGCAGTGGCACTCTTTGAATGGCAAAGACAGATGTTGAAAGGAAGAAGACAGAAGAAAGAAATCAGAAGACAGAAGGCTTACCGGCATCTGTTTTTTGATTTGGACAGGACATTATGGGATTTCGATGCTGCCGCGGAGGTGGCGTTTGAGAAAATCTATGAACAATACCACTTAAAAGAACTTGGCATCCCCAGCGCGCATGAATTTCACGAGGTGTATCATCCCTTGAACGAGCAACTTTGGGAGCTGTACCGTGAAGACAAAATCACCAAAGAGGATCTCAACCGCACACGGTTCCTGAAACCACTGGAGCATTATGGCATCCACGATGAAGAGCTGGCCGACCATCTGAGCGAAGATTATGTATATTGGTCACCACGCATCGTACGGTTAGTGCCCGGAACCATGGAGCTTTTGGAATACCTGAGACCTAAATACCACCTTCACCTCATCACCAACGGCTTCCAAGAAGTGCAGCACACCAAGTTGAGTGGCTCAGGCATGGAACCCTATTTCGAGACCCTCACCGTCTCCGAGGAAGTCGGTGTGAAGAAGCCCAACCCGGAAATCTTCCGCTATGCCTTGAGGAAGGCCTGTGCAACCGCTGAGGAAAGCTTGGTCATCGGTGACGAGATGGCGGTAGATATCGACGGTGCCCGTGCGGCAGGCATCGACCAGATCTTCTTCAACCCTTCAAAAAATACTGTCCAAGGAGAACGCACTTTCGAAGTGGATAGTCTATTAAAAATCAAGCATATACTTTAAGTAATTTTTCTATCTTTTTTGCATTATACAAAAAAAATAGTAAATTTGCATTGAAAATAGATAGCAAGTAAACATACTCGCCGACTCCACTGTTGAAGGTGTTTCGTACAGCGTTTACAATGTGTTTCTCTCCCGATGGCTTGAGAACCAATAAGAAAGCTCTACCGTAACACCGCCAGCACACTCGACTTGGCTCGCACCAGCTGTCCGACATGCACCTCCACCTCTGCATCCAGAGGAAGGAACACATCCACCCGTGAGCCGAAGCGGATCATCCCGAATTCCTCGCCAGCGATGGAAGGCTCTCCTGGCTGAAGATCACACACGATGCGCCTTGCCACAAACCCTGCAATCTGACGCACCATAACCTCACGTCCTTGCGCATCCTTGATGACGATGCTGTTATGCTCGTTATCCGTCGATGACTTGGGATTGAACGCCAGCAGATATTTCCCAGGATGGTATTGATAATAAGACACCACACCATCAAACGGGAAGAAGTTGATATGCACATTATAAATAGACATAAAGATGGAAATCTGGCGACGCTTCTCGTGGAAAAGCTCATCCTCCATCACCACCTCGTTGGCAGCCACCACACCGTCGGCAGGCGAAAGCACCGCATTATCCAAGATGGTTGTCTGTCGAAAGAGCGGCACACGGAAGAAACGCACGATGATGGCCAAGACCGTCAAAAGGAACGCATAACCCAACACATGCCATAAGGTTTGCTTCGGCCAAAGCACATTCATCCCCACCACAATCAACACCACTACCACCAAGGTGATGAGTATCGCCTTGGTACCTTCCTCATGAATCCTTTTATGTATCTGTCTCATAGCAGCAGCAAAAATACAAAAACAAATGGAACGGCAAACAGCACGGAGTCAAAACGATCCAACACTCCGCCGTGGCCTGGGATCAGCGTCCCCGAATCCTTCACCCCTGCCTGACGTTTCAACATCGACTCGCAAAGGTCACCCAAGGTGCCAAACACCACTGCGATCACTCCCAGCCCCACGGCTTCCCGCATCGGAAGCCATGAGACGTAATGGCTGAAAAGCATCACACCACCCAAGGTGAACAACAACCCGCCAAGGCTGCCTTCGATGGTCTTTCCAGGAGAGATTCGTTCATAAAGTTTATGTTTCCCCAGCAGACGACCGGTAAGATAGGCAAAGATATCATTCACCCAAAGCAGGGCGAAAACCAGGATAAGCACTCTTGGACCCGCCAAAGCGCCCACCACATCAGGACGATACAGAAACAGGGTCATCGAAGTGGGCATGCTCAGCAAGGCCAACGAACCGAATGCAGTAGCCGACAGATGTTTGAAGTCATGAGCGGTGGAAAACAGTGCCCACAAGAAAGGCAACATGCAAAAGACGCATTCCAAAGCCAGAAAACGTTCGGGCAACACCTTCAACGCCGAAAGCGAGGCAAGCAGAAAAGCACCCACTGAGAGCATCTCGCCAAGAACGAGACTGGTTTTAGACAAGGCACCTTGAAGGCGGAACATCTCGAAAGTTCCAACACACACGATCAGCAAAGCGACCGCAGCCCAGGCCCATGGCGAGAGAAGGATGGAACCGACCACCACCACCAATAGCACCACCCCTGAAAGCGTTCTGGTCAATAATTCACTCATTTCAATCACTTTTAGCTTGCAAAAATAAAAAAAGCCGCCCAATTGGACGGCTTTTTATTGAATCTTTATGTTAGATTACTTGGTGATCACAACACGTTGAACCATGTTGTTACCATCATTGTCATAAATGCTGAAGAAGTAAACACCAGCTTCCACATTCATTTCAATGTTGTTGATGGCGTTGTCGAGTTTCACCACGCGAACCAGCTGGCCAGCCACATTGTAGATGGCGAGTGATTTCAGGTTCTGGCCTTCCACGGTAACCATAGCGTTAGCCGGGTTAGGATAGACGGAAACCTTGTCGTTGGAGTTTTCTTCCACAGAGAGACCACTCACATTGAGTGTCAAAGGAATCTCTGAATGAGGCAGATCCACATCGCTGGTGTTGATGACGAGGGTAGCATTGTAGGATTCACCACCTGTCAGACCGATGGAATTGAAAGCGAGGACAAGATCTTCGCTCTGGCCACCCATGATGGAACCGGAAGTCTTGCTGAGGGTGACCCATGAACCAGGCACATAGGTGCCTTGGCAGTGGGCGGTGAGGAACCAAGCGCCTTCGAAGCTTTCAGCGCTGTAGCAGTGGGAGAAAGTACCACCATTGGTGGAAATCCAGTTACCATCTTGGGTCTCGCCATAGAAGCCACCGTCCATGGAAAGCGGATATTCTTCAGCGGCTTGCTCCATAGCAACGGTCAGCCAAACCTCTTGACCAGTCAGATACACTGGGTTGTCAAAGTTGACAGAAATCCAGGTTGACATTGCCGTCGTATTGATGCTCTTTTCTGCGAGCAGTTCACCGGGTTGGCTATTCAGTCCCTGGCCATAGAGGCGGAAGGTATAATTATAGTCCGTAGCGGTATAAGTGTTCACATAATATTGAGCTGAGACCACTTTCATACCCATGGCAGAGCCACCGTACATGCTGGGAGTCAAACGGATACCAATCTCTCTGGAGACAGCACTGGAGCTACCAATAGGATCAACGGTAGCGACATCACCGTTGTGATACATCACATCGCTGATCTGAGTGCCATCAGCGCCTTGACCAAACTCAACCCAACCACTCCAGTCACCGATAGAGTTACCATTGTTCTCAATGACAAACGGGACGTTCACCATTTCGTTGACTTCAAGATCCGCGGTCACCTCATCGTCAGAGAGCGCAAGATGGGGAGCGGACTCGCCACCGATCTTCGTGTAGCTGAAGTTGTCGAGATAATACTCGGAGTTGTTGGCATTCTGAGGTGGGAAGAAGTCCATGGCGGCCAACTTTCTACCATAGTTGTCGCCTTGTGTAGTAAGGCTCCACTGCCAGGTATAGACGAGGGTCTCTTCGGAATTCGGAGCGGTGTAGTAATACTCAGCGATGTCGCTGTCAGTATCCACATGCAGGCGGAAGTGCATCCAGTCATCATAGATGACCGCAGGACCCTCAATGGTTCCACCGGCCACATTCAAAACGCTGTTTCCAGGAGAGTGTTGGGAACTACCAGTCATGTGCAGATAGCACTCCAAAGCCCAAGTGCTGTTGCTGCCGTTGAAGTCATGAAGGATGTTGAAGTAACCATTCTTTCCATTAGGAACAAGGATGTCGAATGCAAGGTCGTAAACACCGTTCTCTTCATCACCGAGAAGGAGCACCTGGTCGTTACCGTAGGTAAGGTGACCGCACTTGGAGCCATCATATTCGGCAACCACGCCATCTTCAGCGGAACCCGGGTTGCTTGACCAAGTGGTCCACCAATCATGACCAGCAGCCATAGCTTCCACAGCGATCTTGTTGCCAACCGTGTATTCCTCAAAAGGATCATAGATCAGCACTTGTTCTTCTGACACAGGAGTCATTTCCATGTTGTCGATATAATACATGGATTTCGCACTGTTAGTGGGCGGGAAGAAGTCCATAGCACCGAGCTGACGAACACCAGAGGAACCATCAGTCTTCAGACTGAAAGGCCAAGAAGCAATCTCCTCACCTTCAACATAGAACTTGCCAAGGTCGTTGTCAAGGTCGATAAAATACTTCACGTTGAACCAAGCATCGAAGGGGCATTCGAAGTTCGTGGTGACACCACCAGCCTCGATTGAAGTGCCTTTGTTGGTCGTTTTGTAGTGAACCTCAGTGGCCCATTCACTGCCACTGCCATTGAAAATGTGAAGGATGTTGTTGTAAGCGTCCTTCCCATCGGGGATGTACATGTCAAAGCTGATGGTGTAAGCACCAGTGGTCAAGTTGTTCATCCTAAGCACTTGGTCATTGCCATAGGTGAAATAAGCGGCCATCTGACCATCAACTTCGGCGAACACACCATCTTCTGCGCTGCCAGGAGCCTCGCTCCAGGTAGTCCAAGGCTCACCATAAGTCTGAGCGATTTTAGCACCAGCGGTACCGTCGTTGAAATCATAGCTCATTTGAGCAAACGCATTGCCAAAAGCGAAGGCAATCAACGCGATAAGTAAAGATACTTTTTTCATAATGATTTGATTTAGTTAATAATAGATTAAATTATTGTATTCATCTTATTTTCGAGACTACAAAAATACAACTTGTGTTCAAATAATGGCATGAAAAGAAGATTTTTTTTTGTTTCCTAAGGCACATTTTTTTTGGCCTCTTGCCAAAAGCCGAGCATTTCATCGAGAGAGAGATGCTGAACCTGCTTGCCTTGTTCCCGAGCTTTTTGTTCAAGAAGGTTGAACCGCGCGCGGAACTTCCGGTCGGTTTTCTCCAAGGCATCGTCGGGATTCACTCCGATATAGATACCGTAGGCGGCCAAGGCGAAAAGCAGGTCACCATATTCCGCCTCGATTCGTTCGGCATTGTTCTCTTTTCCGAGTTCGGCGAACAGTTCTTCCTTCTCTTCCTCCACTTTCTTCCAAGCGGCCTCGGCGTCAGGCCAGCGGAAACCCACGCCGGCGGTTTTTTGGTGCATCCGATAGGCTTTCAGCAGAGACGGAAGCCCGTTGGGCACGCCACCCAGCACGCTCCGGTTGTGCTCTCGTTCCAGTTTAATTCTCTCCCAGTTCTCCTCCACCTGCTCGGCATTCTCCACCTTCTCCGAACCGAAGATATGAGGATGACGCACAATCATCTTCTCACAGATGCCGTTCAGCACATCAGTGATGTCGAAGGCCCCTTTCTCAGAACCTATCTTGGCATAAAACACCAAATGGAGCATCAAATCCCCCAGTTCTTTCTTCACTTCGTTTAAATCTTCAGCCAAGATAGCCTCACTCAGCTCGTAGGTCTCTTCAATGGTCAGATGACGCAGGCTCTCGATGGTTTGAATGCTGTCCCAGGGACATCCAGCCCTCACTCGGTCCATGATATCCAGCAGCCTTTGGAATGCTTCTAATCGTTTATCCATATTCGGTCAGTAAAAATTGTGCAAAAATAAACATTTCTAAAAAATGCGCAATATAATATATTTGTGTATTTTTGTACGCTCATTATAGGATGAAGAAGACAATAGTTCATATTACCTTATTATTTTTGATGCTATTGACAACAGGCATCAAAGTGGAAGGGCAAAACTATAAGTGGCTCACAAACAAGAACTTCCTTATGGAAGTCAGGGGTCACTATGGGGCTTTTTATCATCACCATTTCGAGATGGAGCATTTCAACGCCCACTTTCCCGCCTTTGAATGTTCCTTCTACAAAGGCACCTTTGGCGAAAGGGAATGGGAAGCGGATTACAACTATCCTTATATCGGCTTCACCTTTTTCTATTCCGGACTGGGTGGCTTCGACGAGATTGGCAAGGTTTATGCCCTTTACCCCTTCATCAACTACCCGTTGCTTTTCAACGATTTAAACACACTGACGCTGAAAGTGGGAGCCGGCATGGGATACCTCACCCAGAAGTTCGACCACACCGACAACCACTACAACTTCTCCATCGGGTCGCACCTCAACGCGGCGGTGAATCTCTCCTTTGAACACCGGCTGAAAGTGACCCCCACTTTATCCTTCGTGACCTCCTTCGGATTAACACACTTCTCCAACGGCGCCACCAAATCACCCAACTACGGACTCAACACCTTCAGCGGCGCTTGGGGCATGGCGTATTACTTCCGCAATCCCCGACTGAACTTCGACCCGACCAGACGCCCCGACTACTATAAATTTGAATTCGACGGCAAAAAATGGTTCTCGGTCGATGTTGACTACAACATGGGTGTCAAAGACGTCTCTCAGATCTTCGGTTCCAACGAGCGTTATCTCGTCCACGAATTGTCCACCCACCTCCTCGCCCGGTTCAGCAACTACAGCAGGGCCGGCATCAGCCTCTCCTTAGTCAAAGACAACTCCGACAAGGCCTTGCCTGACGCGCCTGCCATCGACACCGTCAAAGAATACCAATGGATCAAACCCAACATAGGCGTGTGCTACTCCATGACCATGGAACGCATGTCGTTCATCTTTGAAATCGGAGCACACCTCGACCTGAGATACCGCAGTTACCGGCACAACTACATCAACGATCATCTGCTGAAAAACCTCGGCATGGTCACCGATTTCAGCAAGGGAAAATGGTATGAGAAAGTCATCATACGTTATGAGCTTACCGATAACGTATTCGCAAACATCGCATTGACCGCCCATGCAGCCCGAGCCGACTTCCTTTGCTTCGGCCTCGGCTATCGGTTCAACCAAAAATACTATATCACCAAACATGCAAAGAGCTCCACTCTTATTCCTGGCGTTCGTTAGTCTGTTGCTCAGCTCGTGCAGCAAAGAGATCTTTTTCTCCAACGGCGACATCAAAGACGAGACACGACGGTTGGAAGGAAGTTTCAAAGTCATTGAACTATGCGATAACGTGAATGTCTATCTGAAACATCGCACCGACTCGATGGCACCAGGCCACACCCACATCCATCTTCGTACAGGTGAGAACCTGTTGCCCAACATCACCACAGAGATTCACGAGGACACCCTGACCATACACAACGAGAACATCCTCAACTGGATCCGTCCCTACGACATCACGCTCGACATGACCGTTTACTATGACTCCATACGAGAGATCATCTTCCTGTCGAATGGCAACCTTTACACCGACACCCTAAGGGGTTATACGATGCTTGACCTCGACTCCCTCTCCCACCTCTATCTCAACGTGGAAGGTGGCTCAGGCGACATCCAACTGTTGACCCATTGCCGACGTCTGCACACCACGTACAATTTCGGAACCGCGACCGTCGCACTCACAGGCGATGCCCGTATCGCTTTCACCTCAGCCAGCTATAACTGCCACGGCCCCATCGACGCGACAAAGCTTGAAACCAACATCCATTACATTTATTCCCACGGAACTAACGTCATCAAAGCCAAGGCATACCACGAAATCAACGCCAACAACCACAACAACGGCTATGTGTATTACCTAAAATACACAGGGCAGTATTGGAGCGAAACTTCTCAGAGTTATCTGCCCGTCAACTGCCCCGAAATCGTCAATGTCAATGGCGACAATATCTATCCTCTCGAGTAGGATCAATAAGCCTTAGCAAAATAAACGCGCATCTTGGCGGGTTTGCCTGAATAGACATCCACGCCCTCCTCTTCTTTTACATCCAGCGGGATGAAACGCAGCGTTGCCTTGGTCTCTTCCTTGATCTTCAACTCCGTTTCGGTGGTTCCATCCCAGAAAGCGTGGACAAAGCCACCCTTCTCAATCTGAGCCTTGAACTCATCCCAGGTGTTGACATCAATGGTGTTGTCGTTTCTATATTTGAGGGCTTTCTGATAGAGGTTGCCCTGAATCACATCCATCAAAGCCACCACATGTTCTGCAATGCCCTCGTAGGAGGCGGATTCCTTAGTCATCGTGTCGCGGCGAGCCAGCTCCACGGTGCCTTCTTTGACATCGCGAGGACCGACGACGAGGCGTACCGGAACGCCTTTCAGCTCCCACTCATGGAACTTGAATCCAGGTTTCTGCGTGTCACGGTCGTCAAACTTCACACGCAGGCCGGCAGCGATCAACTGCTGTTTCATCTCCTCGCAACGAGCGAAAGTCAAGGCCTTCTCCTCATCATTTTTATAAATCGGAACAATCACCACCTGGATGGGAGCAATCTTGGGAGGCAGCACCAAGCCATCGTCATCAGAGTGCGACATGATCAACGCACCCATCAGGCGGGTGGAGACGCCCCAAGAGGTAGCCCATACATATTCCAGTTTGTTTTCTTTGTTCAGGAACTTCACATCGAAAGCCTTGGCGAAGTTCTGTCCCAAGAAATGCGAAGTGCCAGCCTGCAAAGCTTTTCCATCCTGCATCATGGCCTCAATGCAATAAGTGTTCAAGGCGCCAGCAAAACGTTCGTTAGCCGATTTCACCCCCTGATACACCGGGATGGCCAGCCATTTCTCAGCAAACTCGGTGTAAACACCCAGCATCTTCTTGGCCTCAATCTCAGCCTCTTCCATCGTGGCATGAGCGGTGTGACCTTCCTGCCAAAGAAATTCAGCGGTACGCAAGAATAGACGGGTGCGCATCTCCCAACGAACCACGTTGGCCCATTGGTTGCACAAGATCGGAAGGTCGCGATAACTCTTGACCCAGTTACGATAGGTATCCCAAATAATGGTCTCGGATGTGGGACGTACGATGAGTTCCTCTTCCAATTTGGCGGAAGGATCCACAACCACGCCATTGCCATTCGGGTCGTTCATCAAACGGTGATGCGTCACCACCGCACATTCTTTGGCGAAACCCTCCACATGGTCCGCCTCACGGCTGAAGAAACTCTTCGGGATAAACAAAGGGAAATACGCGTTCACATGACCCGTATCCTTGAACATTTTGTCCAACGCGTCATGCATGAACTCCCATATTGCGTAACCGTAAGGTTTGATCACCATACATCCTCTGACAGCGGACTGTTCCGCTAAATCAGCCTTCACAACTAAGTCGTTATACCATTGTGAATAATTTTCTGAGCGAGTCGTTAGTTCTTTTGCCATCTTGGTATAATATTTGTATAATTTCTTGGGTTTGTTTGCGACTGCAAAATTAGAAAAATAATACAATAAAAAACATAAATAAAATGAAAGCACAACGATTTATCACCTTCTTCTTAGCGGCCCTGGTCTTCGTCGGCTGCTCATCCAACAAAAGAATGGCCTACGATGACACGTATTATTCACCTTATAATAATCCGCAGAGCCAGTACACCGCGAGCAACAGCGGCACTGTCAGCCCGAAGGCCACCAGCGGCGAGTACAACTACCAAGCGTATTACACCGACAACCAGAACTTCGAAGCCAATGTCGAACCCGTGTACAAGACCACTGAGACCGTGACCGACACCAACGGCGTGGTGTACACCACCACCGAGACTTACTATGATGCCGACTTTGCCGCCCGTATCAAGCGTTTCGGCACCCAGGCCTCCAGCTCCATGGACTATTACGATGACTATTACACCAGCGGTGGCGGCAACACCTATATTTATGTGGACAATGACCCCTGGGACTGGGGCTTCTATCCCTACCGCTCTTATTACTACGATTACTATTACACCCCAGGATGGTATATCGGATTCGGATATCCCTACTACAGCTACTGGTACCGTCCCTACTACTGGTACGGTTATCATTGGACCTGGTATGACTCCTACTGGTACCACCCCTATCACCACCACCACCATCACCACCACCACTATGGGGATGGCCACTGGAATGGCAACCACCACAACGATTTCAATCAATACGTGGCAAGCGTACGCCGCAACAACACTCCTGGTTCACTGAGTTCACGTGCTGCGAGCGTCAACAATCCAAGAAACACCGGTGCCGGCGCCACTACTCGACCCACTGTCAACGGAAGTAGCGTAAGACCCTCTGTCAACGGAAGCAGCGTAAGACCTTCTGTCAACGGAAGCAGCGCAAGACCCGCGACCGCCTCACGTCCATCCTCCACAAGACCCAGCACGGCCAACCGTCCTACCGTCAGCAACCGTCCCAGCAATACCACGACAAGACCTGACGCCTCCACACGTCCAAGCACCACCGGACGCAAGACCTACACCTCACCCAACACCAGCCGTCCATCACGTTCCAGCTCTGAATATGTGCGTCCCAACAGCAGCTCATCCTCAAGCAGCAGACCCTCCGGCACCAGCACCTACAACAGGAACAGCTCAAGAGGATCTTCCAGCTACGGCAACACTTCGAGAGGTAGTTCCAGCAGCAGAAGCAGCTCCAGCAGCTACAGTGGCGGCAGAAGCAGCTCCAGCAGCAGCCACAGCAGCGGTGGTGGAAGAAGCAGCTCCAGCGGTGGCGGCAGAAGCTCCAGCGGAGGTGGCGGCAGAAGCGGTGGAAGACGTTAATCAATAAAAAGAATTCTTAAACCACTCCATATTATCAGAAAGGACTATCTTTGCAAGCCAAAGAAAGTCCTTTCTTTATATTAATGATGAATCAATTATGAGAATCTCATCACCACTGACTATACTGCTGCTTCTCCTCTCCATCAATCTATTGGGCCAAGGCGTGGGGGATGCAGTTCTTTATTCTCAATCAGCCTACGAAGGCACCGGAAGAAACATGGCTATGGGCAGTGCTACTGGAGCCATGGGCGGTGATGTCACTGCCGCCTATATCAACCCCGCTGGTCTCGGGTTATACCGCAACAGCGAGATGACCTTCACCACAGGCTTGCAACACGTCCTGGTCAAAACCGACTATTACGATAACAGACACCTTGCCGGCAGGACCAATGTGTCCATACCCAACTTCGGCTACGTCATCGCCACCGAATGCAGCAACTACAAGCCATTGCGGTTCCTTCAGTTCTCCATCGCCCTCACCCGCACCAACGACCACAGCATCCGGTCATCCGCACAAGGCCTTAATCCCAGCAGTTCCATGGTTGACTCCTATCTTCAAGAAATTGATGGTATTGATGAATTATACGACGGGACACAAGACCCTGGCGAGTATTTGAAAAACTACGACCCCTACCGGCTGCACCCCGCATGGCAGACCTATCTTATCGACCGTTTCCAGGATTCCACCGGATATTACTTCGACAGCCCCATCCCACAAGGACACGTTTTTCAAAAAGACGTCCTGGAATCCAAAGGCCGCACCGAAGAGTGGACCTTTGCCACCAGCGCCAACATCATGGATTGTTTTTATGTCGGAACCAGTTTTGGTGTTACCCACCTCAAACGCACCAGCACACGAACCTATACGGAAACGCCCGAGAATCCCCATAACCCCCAGAACACCTTCACCGAATGGTCTTTCTCAGAAGACCTTCAAGACGACGCCTGGGGCCTCAACCTAAAACTGGGTCTCCTCTATGCACCATTCCGTTGGCTGCGTTTCGGCATAGCAGCCCGCACCAAGACCTTTTATAGGTTTGAAGAGACCTGGTCAACCGCCACCTCTGCCACTTTGACAAGTAATGGTGAAAACGGTCCGTACTTCTCCCCCACCTTGGACAACACCTACACCTGCATCACCCCTGCCACCTATACAGGAAGCGCGGCTTTCATCTTCGGTCAGAGGGGCATGATCACCGCCGACTTTGACTATTTGAACTACGGGAAAGCAAGACTGAAAAAAAACGACAGCTTCGACAACACCAACGAGGAAATCGGTGCTGTTTTAAAGCCCACCTTCAATGTGAGACTGGGTTCCGAATGGCGGATGAGGCATTATTATGTGCGCGGAGGTGTGGCTTACTATGGTAGTCCTTACGGGTTCGGGAACCGCGACAAAAGCATCAAGAAACTGGCCTTGGGCATCGGATATGTCTCTTTGAGCAACATCTATTGGGACTTCGCCTACGAGATCAGCGAGTCAAGCTCGACATTCACTCCCTACCCGTATTATGTCAACGACGAGAACATCGTTTCTCCAGTCAGCCAGCATCACTGGAGAAACAAACTGGTGGCCACCATGAAAATCAAGTTATAAAAAAAGGCTGCTTTCAAGGCAGCCTTTTTCTTTTCAGAACGCTTTTATCACTCCTGATAACGGGCGATGATGTCCTTATCCACCAAGATACGACCGCAATACTCGCAGACGATAATCTTCTTATGCGTGCAGATGTCGAGTTGATGTTGCGGAGGGATTTTGTTGAAGCAGCCACCGCAAGCATCACGGGCAATACCGACGACGGCAAGACCGTTACGCGCGTTTTTGCGGATACGTTTATAGGCCACCAACAGACGGTCTTCGATGAGGCTCTCGCATTCGCTGGAGCGTTGCAACAGGGCTTCCTCTTCTTTCTGAGTGTCTTCAATAATCGACTGAAGTTCCTCTTTCTTCACGTTGAGGTCGCTCTTCCTTTCTTCAAGGCGCTGTTGGGCATTGGCAATCTTGACAGCGATATCTTCTGACTTAGCGTTTGCTTCCCTGATACGTTTCTCACTGAGTTGAATATCAAGTTGCTGATATTCAATCTCTTTACTCAGCGAATCATATTCGCGGTTGTTACGCACGTTGTTTTGCTGATCCTCATATTTCTTAATCAGGGCCTCAGCTTCTTTGATTTTAATCTTGTAGTTGGTGATGTCCGTCGCGTGTTTTTTCGTCTCCTCCTGGAAATTCTTGATACGGGTCTCCAATCCAGCCACCTCATCTTCCAAATCCTGGACTTCGAGAGGGAGCTCGCCACGGTAAGCTCTGATCTTGTCAATCTTGGAGTCCACCTGTTGAAGGGTATATAGGGCCTCCAACTTCTTTTCGATGCTGACCTCCACCTGTTCTTCGGCGGTCACATTGTTCTTGACTTCTTTCTCTGCCATGATATATTCTAGTTGTTATTGCAAAAATAATGAACCGAGTTGGTGTTGGTCTCGGCAATTTCGGCTGCAAAGTTAGGAAATTTTTTCTGAATTAACTCCTTTATTAATACTTTCGTAAATTGTTCTGTTTCAAAATGCCCTCCATCCACCAACAGGATGCCATCGGGAGCGAAGAAATCATGGTATTTGATGTCAGCAGTAAGATAAGCATCGACATGATTACGCACCGCATCGGCGATAAAAGGGCTTCCGGAACCGCCACAGAGCCCGACGGTCTTGACCTTGCATCCACGCAATGCGGAATGACGCAGGCAGGGTGACCCGATACGTTGAGCCACCAAGCACAGGAAATCCATCTCTTCCATGGGTGTCTCGAATTCACCGATCATACCGGCACCGCATTGTTCCGGCTCGCAAGACGAGGGTTGGAGAAGACGGAGGTTTTTAAGTCCAAGACGCTCCGCCAACACACGGCTCACCCCGAGATAGCTGTTGTCGAGGTTCGTGTGCATAGAAACAATCGCGATATCGTTTTTCACTGCCTTCATCACTGCGCGTTCAATGTCGGTAGCGGGGGTAAGATGTTTCAAACCTTTGAAAATCAACGGATGGTGACTAACGATAAGGTCACAAGATTTCTTTATGGCCTCATCCACCAGGGCCTCGGTCACATCCAAGGCAATAAGTGCTTTGTGTGTTTCAGCATTCACATCACCGACTTGAAGACCCGCATTGTCGTAATTCTCTTGCCATTGCAACGGGGCGATTTCCGTGATGCAGCTCATGATTTCTTTTACTTTCATAAAAAACGTTTTTGAGGTGCAATGATACGATTTTTTTGTCAACAGAATCTAATAATAAATAATTTTGCATGTCGTTATTCATTTCATGAACAGGATTCTACTCCCCATAGCGTGGTGCTACCAAAGTCTCTTGATGCTGAGACACAAGCTTTTCGATTGGAACATCCTCCCATCGAAGGCATTCGACATCCCTGTGATTTGTGTCGGCAACCTCTCGTTGGGTGGGACAGGCAAAACCCCTCATACGGAATACCTCATCGAACTGCTTTGCCAGAAATATGAAGTCGCCGTACTCAGCCGTGGCTACGGGAGAATGACCAAAGGATTCAGACTGGCTAAAGGCTCTGACGACGCAACCATTTTGGGCGACGAGCCTATGCTTTACCACGTCAAGCACCCCGAGATTACCGTGGCAGTTGACGAAGACCGGGTGGAGGGCGTGAACCATCTGCTCATGGAACAAGGCGACAAAAAACCTGAAATCATCTTGTTGGATGACGCATTCCAGCATAGACACATCAACGCTGGCCTGAACATCCTGCTGACCACCTACGGAAACCTTTACACCAACGATTTCTTGGTTCCCGCAGGCACCTTGCGTGATGTGAGATCCGCAGCCAAACGAGCCGACCTCATCGTGGTGAGCAAGACACCGAATGACCTGAATGAGACAGAGAAATCGAGCATCATCAAAGAGCTGAAGCCCCTGCCCCATCAAAAGGTGTTTTTTTCTTCACTGGAGTATGAGCCTTTGAGAGCCGTCAACAATACAGCCAAAGTAACGGATTTAAAAAACGCGGATGCCGTCTTGTTGTTTTCTGGCATTGCAAACCCTAATCCATTGATTGACAAAGTAAAAGACAAGTACCTTCATTTTGATTCATTGAGCTATTCCGATCATCATCCCTATACGGAAAAAGACCTTCAGCACATCATGAAACGCTATCATGAGCTTGAGGGAGACCATAAAATCATCGTCACCACCGAAAAAGATTACGCTCGAATCAAAAATTCTCCTTATCTTTGTAGTTTTGAATCGGTTCCGCTTTTCGTTGCGCCGATCCATGTATGTATTGATGAAAAAGAAAGATTTAACAAAGAAATATTGAGTTATGTACGAAAAAATGCTCACCACTGTTGATTACATCAACATGAAGACCAGCGGGTTCAAGCCTGAAGTCGGCGTTGTGTTAGGCTCCGGATTAGGCGGTTTGGCCAATGGCATTGCCGTTGAATATGCCCTCCCCTATTCAGAAATCCCCAATTTCCCTGTCTCCACTGTAAAAGGGCACCAGGGACAGTTGTTGTTTGGCACCATCGCCGGGCGTAAAGTCATCGCCATGCAAGGCCGTTTTCACTATTATGAGGGCTATCCGATGGATGTGGTTGTCTTCCCCATCCGTTTGATGATGATGCTGGGTATCAAGTTCCTTATCCTGAGCAATGCCGCCGGCGGTCTCAACCCGAATTTCCAGGTGGGCGACATCATGATTATCACCGACCAGATCCACGCCATGCCCAACCCGTTGATCGGACCGCATGACGACCGTTTCGGCGAGCGCTTCCCCGACATGAGCGAGCCTTACGACAAACGCTTGATCAAGTTGGCTGACGAGATTGCCATGGAGAAGAACATCTGGGTGCAGCACGGCGTCTATTGCTCCACCACGGGGCCGACCTACGAAACCCCTGCCGAGTGCCGTTACTTCCGCACCATCGGAGCCGACACCATCGGCATGTCCACCACTCCCGAGGTTATCGTGGCGCGGCAAGGTAAGCTTCCCGTGTTTGGCTTGAGCATCGTCTCCGACATGGGCAACATCTATGGCATGAACCATCCGGTCACCATCACCCACGAGGAGGTCATCAAGGCGGTGAACGCCGTTGAGCCCAAGCTCATCACGCTCATCACCGAGCTCATCCGCCGCAGCGCCGAAATCCAGTTCTGATGGCCGTTTATTTTGTCACCGACTTCCATCTGGGCATCCCCACCCTTGAAGAAAGCCACGAGCGCGAGCTGAAACTACTACGGTTTTTCGACTCCATCAAGGCTGACTGTGAGGAATTGTTTCTGATGGGTGACTTGTTCGACTTTTGGTTCGAGTACAAGTCGGTGATCCCCAAGGGGTTCGTCAGGATTCAAGGCAAACTCGCCGAGTTCACCGACAGGGGCATCCCTGTCCATCTGTTCATCGGCAACCACGACTTATGGTGTTTCGGCTACCTCCACGAAGAGATAGGCATCCAGCTTCACCGTGAACCCGAAGTAATGATGATGAAAGGCAAGAAGTTCTTTTTGGTTCACGGTGACGGCTATGGCCCTGGCGACCGAGGTTACAAGTTTCTGAAGAAGGTCTTCTCGTTCAAGCCAAACCAATGGCTGTTCAGATGGTTGCATCCCGACTTGGGCATTCGGTTGGCCTTGCGCTGGTCACATAACCATCGTCTGAAAAAACTGCGACAAGAGGTGGAACGAGGCTATTACGACGACATCCCGAACACCCGTCTTTATCAGTATTCGCAGGAGCAGGCCGCATTGGACCCATCCATCGACTTCTTCGTTTTTGGTCACCAACACAAGCCCATGCAGTACCAAAGCGGTGACCATGCCTTGACTACCGTGGTGGGGAACTGGATTTACGACTTCACGTATGCGGTTTTCAACGGGGAGACAGTGACATTGAAGCGTTTTGAGGAAGGATAACTGCTCAAAAAGAGAACCCTATTTGAAACTGACTGGCCATTCGTCATCGCAACACAAATCCAGATTTCCGTAATACAAAGCGTTTAATGGAAAACTCAAATCAGCATGTTTCCCCCATATAAGGTTGCCATTACGTAACCAATACTTTTTGAATTCTGACGTTTTTTTGTACTTGTTATATTGCGGATGAGGGTGTTTCTCAAAAAAGACACTAAAGTCAATGGTTTGGAGACTACCATCACTGAATAACAATGACAACACCAGCCCATCTACATATTCCACGTTTTCGATACTTATCTGTTTCATTTTAATTTGGTTTTAATGTCTGTACACCGCACACGTTTCTTATAAACGAAGAAAGAAACCCATTTTTCCACAATATTTTCCCAATACTTTTCTATAAACTCTCTCGCTATCCTCTCATCTTTACCCACCAAAGGATTCCCTTTATCTTTGGTTCTGATTTCTATCAAGGAGCCATCAACAATTATTAAATCAAAAATGGTCATTCTACCCTGATGTTCAACATGGACATGTATAGGCTCATGTTCCTGAGAAAAGGACGAAAAGATGAATCCAAAATATATAAATATCTGGCATTATTTTTCTTTTTTGCAAAGATAGCACCATTTTCGGCATTTGTCAATAGACCTATCCAAAAAAAATCCCTCGACCGATTACAATATCGCTCGAGGGATTTAGCTTCCCCCCTTCTGGGGGGGCAGGGGGGGTATAGTGTGTCCCGATGTTTGAACCACGGATGGCCTGGGTTAAGGTATTTTTTCGTTTGCGGGTTAGCGTTGCAAATATGGTTTTTGGGAATAATCAGCAAAAACATCCAATTTTGTTTTTGGGGATAAATATTTATCCCTATCTTTGCATCGTTAAACAAATAAAACTATGCCTACTGTTTTTGAGTTATTTGGTCTCCGCTTCTTCTTTTTCTCGGAAGACCATCCACCTATTCATGTTCATGTGGAACGAGACGATGACGAAGCTAAAATTGCCATCGAACCTGAAGTAAAAGTAGTTTATAACCATGGTCTCAAACCACAAGACTTGAAAAGGGCCTTAAAACTCATCAAGATGTACAAGGCTGAAATCATCGAGACATGGAACCAGTATCACGACTAATGCCAGACGAATCAGAAACCATTATTAAAGTCTGGTTTGAAAACGAAAGAATCTATATACTGTCGAGCAGCGACAAAGTATATAGTCGTCCTTTAGAAGCTTTCCCCATCCTCAAAGAAGCTTCAGACGAAGAAAGGAACAATTACACCATCACACTACATGGTGTGGCTCTTCGGTGGAAAACATTGGATGAAGACATTCACATCACCAGCTTTTACAACACAGAAGAGCCCAACTGTCAAAACGAAGTCGCAGCCATTTTCAACCGATTCCCCCAACTCAACATCTCCGAAATCGCTCGACAGATGGGCATCAACAAAAGCCTTCTTTCCAAGTATATTTACGGCATCAAGAAGCCCAGTCCAGAGAGGCTTTCTTTGATTAAAGAGACATTACACTCTTTGGGAAAGGAGCTGCTGAAAGTGTAAAGCCCCCCCTTCTGGGGGATAGGGGGGGCTACTCCACCACCATCTTCTTTACCCTTTCATTAGCTTTGATGAAGTAGATGCCTGAAGGAAGGCTGAACGAATGCGTTCCCTCCTCGGAATGGCTTGTAGCAACAGCTTGACCGAGTGTGTTATAGACGGTCACCTCTTTGGCTCCTTCCACGGTGAACGCGCCGTTTGCGGGGTTGGGATAGACCTTGAAAAGGGTCAGAGTGCTCTCTTCAACCCCTGTAACCACTCGCACGGGACCATATTGAGGCGAGGTGAGCGACCCCGCACAGTTTTCGGCGGTTACTTGCACACAAATGGTCGCACCAAGATCCCCAGCTGTCAGGGTATAGGTTTGAGACACAGCACCTTCGACATCAACTGAGTTTCTCCTCCATTGATAGCTCACTTCTCCTAAATCGGGAATGATTGGAATAGAACTCAAATCGGCTACAGCGGTTAAAGTTTGTCCCACGACCGTCTCTCCCGTAATGATTACTTCTCCAACCAGCATGGGTTCAATGGGATCATTCAACATTCTTTCTATGGCTCCATAAACGTTTAACCTTCTGGCATCAGCCACCAAACCGTCGAGAGAAGACAGGTGATCGGCACCATTGAGAAGCGATTCCCTGACAAAGAGAGAGAAACGTGCTGGGTCATTTTTGCAGACTTGCATCATCAACTCGGGCATGGCCGCATACATCAAGGCGATGGTTCCCGTCACTTGAGGTGTGGCCATTGAAGTGCCTGTGGAATTGCCGTATGAGTTGAAAGGCGTGGTAGAATAAATGCTGGTGCCGGGTGCCCCGATATCGATGTGATTGACACCATAACCAGCATTCCCATATTTCACATCGGCAGCGGTGGTGTTGGTAATTCCAAGAAGATAAACACCAGGACAGGTTGAAGGCACATCACCCACCTCATCCACATTCACATTCAAGTTCGGTCCAGCACCACAGCTCAAGATTCCCACCTCGCCCATCGCATCATACATGGAACACCAGATGGGATAATCATCAGGATTGCCGTAATCGACGCCAAAGGAGGAGTTCGTAGCCACCACAAAGGCGCCTTCCTCACCATTGGTTTCATTATAACGCGCACGCATCTCCAGCACGTATGAGTAAGCCTCCACCACTGTGGACTCATAGCTTGAGCTGCCTCTTAATGGCATGATTTTCACATCCCAGTTCACACCGCAAACACCAATTCCATTATTCCCTGTGGCACCGATAATACCTGACACATGGGTGCCATGCCGATCACTGCCAATCATGCCGCTATGACTGAAGGCGTTCCATCCATCATAGTCATCGACATAGCCGTTATTGTCGTCATCAAGGCCATTGCCAGGGATTTCGCGCCTGTTTTTCCAGAAATTCAAATCCTCGTGTTCCAGGTACGCACCACCGTCAATGACGGCCACCACGATGGTGTCGCCCGTAACAGTAAGGCCGCCTGTGGTATATTCCTCCCAAGCTTGTGGCAGGTTCATCACAGCCGGCGCCCACTGTTGGGTATAATGAGGATCATCGGGAATAGCCTCACGTAATATGAGGTTAGTGTGGTTGTTTTGCACGACCCGAACGTCAGCATTCCGCTCCAAACGAGCCATTTTGTCCCCTCGAGGCTCCCTGTTGTCGGCAATCTCAAAAAGCCAAATATTCAGCCGCTTTGAAAGCTGACGTTTGGGAGTGATTCCCTCACCGGAACGGAGGGCAAAAGCCGAAGCATCTACTCCTTGCTCCAGCCATACAATGATTTCGTTCTCCACATAGGAGGCGTGTGGTTTTTGTTCTTGGCCGTAGGAATAGGCTGACAAAAACAAAGAGCACATTACAACAAAAAAGAAGATAAAGTGTTTCATGTTATAAAATTTGAAGACTAAAAATCAGCTAATTAACCTTGCAAAGATACACTACATTATTAAATATAAGTTGTTTTTAAAGGTTTTTTTTCTTACTTTTGTCAATCTTTTGATTTTATATCTTTAATTCAGAGAATATGAAAAATACCGACAAGTACATCAAAGACAACAAGGACCGTTTCCTTGAGGAATTATTTGAACTGATTCGTATCCCCTCCATCAGCTCGGAGGCGGCACATAAACCTGACATGATCCGCTGTGCGGAATGCTGGCGTGAGCATCTGCTGAAGGCTGGCGCCGACAAGGCGGAGGTGATGCCCACCGATGGCAACCCCATCGTCTATGGCGAGAAGATCATCGACCCAAAGAAGCCTACCGTCCTAGTGTATGGCCACTACGATGTGATGCCCGTTGACCCCATCGAGCTGTGGAACACCAAGCCTTTTGAACCCGTGGTGAAAGACGGCCGCATCTGGGCACGTGGCGCCGACGACGACAAAGGACAGTCGTTCATGCACGCCAAGGCCTTTGAGACCATGGTGAAAACCGACACCCTCCCCTGCAACGTGAAGTTCATGCTTGAAGGTGAGGAAGAGATTGGTTCGGGTAGCCTTGCCAAGTGGATTGTGAAATACAAGAATTTAGTAAAAGCTGATGTCATCTTAGTGTCTGACACCTCGATGATCGCCAGCGATGTGCCTTCGATTACTACTGGCTTGCGCGGCCTTGCCTACTGGGAAATCGAAGTCACCGGTCCCAACGCCGACCTCCACTCGGGCATCTTCGGTGGCAGCGTGGCCAACCCCTTGAACACGCTCTGCGAGATGATCGCCAAGTGCATGGACGAAAACAACCACATCACCATTCCGCATTTCTACGACGACGTGGTGACCTGCTCCCGCAAAGAACGCCAACTGCTTAACATGGCTCCTTACGACGAGAAGGCTTACAAGGAAAGCCTCAACGTGAAGGCCCTCCGTGGTGAGAAAGGCTACACCAAAATCGAGCGTGTGGGCATCCGTCCGACCTTCGACCTTTGCGGTATGTGGGGCGGCTACACCGGCGAAGGCAGCAAGACCGTGTTGCCCTCCAAGGCTTACGCCAAGCTCTCCTGCCGCTTAGTGCCGAACCAGGATCATGAGAAGATTGCCAAGCTGGTGAAGAACTACTTTGAGAAGAATGCACCGAAGTACGTCACCGTGAAGGTTACTCCTTTGCATGGCGGACAGGCCTACGGCTGCCCCATCGATCTGCCAGCCTACAAGGCCGCCGAAGCCGCCTACATGGAGACCTACGGCAAACAGCCCATCCCGATGCGTTCGGGCGGCTCCATCCCGATCATCTCCGAGTTCGAGCGCGTACTGGGCATCAAGTCCATCCTCATGGGCTTCGGCCTCGGCGAGGACGCCATCCACTCCCCCAACGAGAATTATCGCCTCGACCACTTCTACAAGGGCATCGAGACCATCATCGCCTTCTACCAACACTTCGCTGAAGGGAAATAATTGAACATAGAAAAAATATTTCTACAAGCAGTTCGCTGAAAGGAAATATTTAAACATCGAAAAAACACGAAAGGAACGAAAGCCTTTCGTGTTTTTTCGTGCTTTTCGATGTTTACTATAATTCTTCGAGGTTCTCCTTTTTACTTGGAGAACATCACCTTTTCGCTGTTGAACATCTTAGTGAGTACCCAGACGGCAACACCAGTATAAACCACATTAGCCGCAAGCATGACAATGACAGGAAGCCACGTCATTTCATGTGCGAAGGTGGCTGTCATCACCTGAATGGAGTTGTAGAAAGGAATCAGGTAAGCCGCTAAGCTTGTGGGGGTGCCACTCTGGAACATGGGCATCAAGCCGCAGAACATCACCACCAGCATGAAGGGGACGATCATGGTGCCGGCGTTCTTCACGTCTTTGGCCAGGGCAGAGAGGATGCTCACCATGGAGGCCATGATCAGCACCGTCGCCAAGATGGTGATCAGCAGCACCACATAGTCGGCTGCCGTGTAATGCAGTCCCAGATCCATGCCTGCCACATCCGCTTGGATCATCTTGGGCAGTCCCAACGCGATGCCGATGAAGCTGGAGATGCCGCTCAGCAAGGCCATGCCGCTCAGCGAGATCACTTTCCCCAAGGCCAACTCGTTTCTTTTCATTGGAGTGACCAGCAAGGTGGCGATGGTGCCACGTTCCTTCTCACCTGCAATGGCACTGGGAGCGATGGCCATCACCCCACTGAACACCATCATCAAAATGAGCATCGGGATGAGTTTGGAAAGGATGCCGCCCAATACATCGTCGGTGTTGGCCATGTCGAATTGGGCTTCTTCCGTATCGGCACGGTTGATGTCGAACCGGTTGCTCAGCTGGTCTTCGTAGGCCGAAAGCGCGCTCTCTACCATATAATACACTCTGGAAGCGGCGTTGTTGGCCGAGTTGTAGTAGATTTCCACATTGGGGGCCTTCTCGCAGCTTTGCGGATCGTAAGTGGCCACCTGTTCGTCGAAGCCCTCGGGAAAGCGCATCAGCACCATGTTGAGGTCCTTGTTCTCTAGACCATTGATATCTTCCTGTGAAACAGGTTGTTGCAGCACTGATATGGCGGGCAGTCCCTCCATCAGCGGCGCTACGCTTTCAGGCATGTTCTCCACGCGAACAACGACCAGGTCGTCCTTCCCCTCGGTTGCCATCTTGTTCATGCCACTACCCATGAGGGTGTAAATGATGTAGAGCATCAAACCCGGCAAGATGACCGCAGTAAACAGCAGCTGCCGGTCGCCGAAGAAGCGGGCGAACTCTTTCTTGATGATGGTCCAAGTGTTGCTTTTCATTCTTCACCTCCTTTCACTTCTTTGTAAATTTCGAAAAAGCGGTCTTCGAGAGACAGTCCGTTACAGACTTCTTCGAGATTACCGCAAGCGATCATGCGCCCATCGATAATGATGCCCACACGGTCGCACAGCCTTTCCACGAGGCTGAAAATATGCGTACTCAAAATAATCGTCTTACCTTTCGAGCGCAGCTCTTGAAGGTAGTCGGTGACAGTACGAGCCGTAAGCACATCGAGTCCATTGGTAGGCTCATCGAAGATGATAATATCAGGGTCGTGAACCAGTGATATGACTAACGAGGTCTTCTGCTTCATGCCTGTGGACAGGTTAGCCACCTTTACCTCGGCAAATCTGTCGATGCCGAAACGGCTGAACATCTGTTGTTTGCGTTCCCTCATGGTAGTCTCATCCACTTGGTGCAGCTGACTGAAGAAGTCGAACAAATAGTTCGGGGTAAAGAAATCCTCCAATTTCAATTCAGAGGTAAGGAAGCCTATCTTACCACGCACTTCTGAAGGTTGGCGCACCACGCTGTAGCCGTCCAAGATGGCATCGCCACTGTCAGGACGAATCAAGGTGGAGAGCATACGTAAGGTAGTGGTCTTACCAGCTCCGTTGGGACCCAGCAGTCCGAAGATTTCGCCTTGGTTGGCGGTGAACGAAAGCTTATCGACCGCAACGATCTCCTTGCGGTCGGTTCGTTCAATTTTTTGTTGTTTGCGGGAGAGTTTGAAGGTCTTGCTCAAGCTCTCCACACGAAGAATTTCTGACATTTTTATAGTTTTTTGTTCTTTTACTAAGACGATGTTTTATTATAAAAGATACACCAAGGCTTCACCCCTCTCAACTCTCAACTCCCTTTTAATCAACAACATGCTGAAAATAATTTCCTTCCTGGTAGTTCTTTAACCCTTCTTTCAAGAACGTCACAAAGGCATCCTTGTCGAGGTCGTAGGCACGGGGCTTCATCAGGAGGTTTCCGTTGTGATCCATCAGACAGTAATAAGGCTGGGCGTTGGTGCCGAACTTAGAGATTTGGAAGTCAGCCCACTTGCGGCCAATAGTTTTCTTCTCTTTGCCATCGTAGGAGGAGGTGTACCACTCCTCTTTAGGCAATGAGGTCTTGTCATCGACATAGAGTGCGCAGATCACGAAGTCGTTACGCAACATGTCTTTCACACGAGGATCACTCCACACATTGGCTTCCATCTCACGGCAGTTCACACAACCGTGACCTGTAAAGTCGATAAATATCGGTTTGTTCACCGCTTTGGCGCAAGCCAGCGCTTGGTCATAGTCAAAATAGCCTTTCAAGTTATGAGCCAGGTGGAAAAGGTCGGCGTATTTAGGTTCTTCATCGAAGGTGGCCGAGACGACAGCCTGCGTCTGGTTTTGGGGAGCCACCGACATGTTGGCGAACTTGGCATCCACATATTCAATCACCTTCTCGCTGTTTTCCTCAATGATTCTATTAAGGTCAAAATCAAGGGTTTGTTTTGGAGGCAGGTAACCCGAGAGGGCTTTCAACGGAGCACCCCACATGCCAGGGATCATATAGATGACAAAGGTGAAGTCGATGATGATAAGGATCAAGCGGAACACACCCAGCTCTTTGACTTCCTTCTCGTCTTTGAAGCGAATCTTGCCGAGCAGATAAAAGCCCAACAGGGCGAAGCACACGATCCAGATGCCGAGATAGACCTCACGGTCAAGAAGATGCCAGTGGTAGGTTTGGTCTGCCACGCTGAGGAATTTGAAGCCGAGAGCGACTTCGATGAAGCCCAAGACGACTTTCACCGAATTCAGCCAGCCACCGCTCTTGGGCAGACGCTGAAGCAAATTCGGGAAGAAAGCGAACAAGGCAAATGGCAGTGCGAAAGCCACCGCAAAGGCGAACATGGTCACGATAGGAGCCCAGAACTCACCCGAGGTTGACTTGATCAACACCGTACCCACGATAGGTCCCGTGCATGCGAACGACACCAGCACCAAAGTCAAAGCCATAAAGAAGATACCGCCCAAGTTCTTGGTGTTTTGTTTACTGTCGCTTTTGTTCACCATGTTGCTGCCCAGCGTAATCTCAAAAGCACCGAAGAACGAGGCCGCAAAGACCATGAATACCAGGAAGAAGAGGATATTCGGCAGCCAGTGAGTCGCCAGCCAGTTGAAGATGTCAGCAGTGACGCTGTTGCCTCCCACAAGCCAGGTCACCAAGATGATGATGGCGATAGGCAGGGTGTAGAGCAACACGATAAAGAAGAAATACATAAAGGCTTTGAAACGACCTTGAGCTTTGTTCTCCCCTTCACCGTGCATGAAAAACGACACGGTCATCGGGATCATTGGGAAGACGCAAGGAGTCAACAGAGCTGCAAAACCCCAGAGGATGGCTTCAAGGATCATCGACCAGATATTCGACTTGGCATGACCTCCAACCCCCTCGTCCTCAGCGGCTTTCAAAACAGCTTGGTCACCGTAAGTCAAATTCACATCTTCGGTAAGGGAGACGCACATGCCGTCCTTGCAGGCTTGATAATCCAATTCACCTACCAATTGGAACGGACCGTCTTTCAGCTTCTTGAACTTTTGACCGAATGAGGCGGTGCCTGAAAATTGATAATAATCCACTTCAAAAATGTCATCGTGGAACAGCGGCACTTCGGTAAGGTCATAACCTGTGCCAAGTGGCTCATAATACTCCGAAGCCTCAAAACTGAACACCGTGGGCAACGGTCCCATATCAGGCATGGAGGTAGAATAAATGTGATACGACGGCTCGATGGTGGCGGTAGCAACGAGTTCAAATTCGCCATCATTTAGGTCATTGACAGAAAACGTCCATTGGACGGGATCCATCACTTGAGCGCTCAAAGAAAAAGTGGTGACAAACACCAGCAAAAAAGCGAAAAAAAAGCGTTTCATATTGATTTATTTATTAATTGATTTATTTATTAATTTTCTTTGAAAAAAAAGTTTTTCTTCTCGATAAATACTTTCCAATAAATCAGCGTTTTTCAACATTTAAAAAAGGGTGATATCAACAAAATAAGGCAGGAGCAAATCATCAATCCCTCAAACATAACCTTTCTCAACTAAATAGACTCATCTCATTCTCCGATGAAAAACCCTCTAAAATTTTGCAAAAATAGTAAAAATCATTTTAATTGGACAAAAAGTATTGTTTTTGTGTTTTCAGAAACTTTGAAGCGATCGTCGATTCTTCTTCCGACCACCCAAACGATTTGTCCGTCAGCCGTAGTGAGCACATCACATTCCTCCTTTTGACGTTTAGTCATCTTCTGATCCACGAAAAAATCGCTCAACAACTTGGAGCCTTTCATGCCAAGAGGATGAAAACGATCACCCTGTTGCCATTTCCTGATTTGAAGTGGAAATGTCAGCTTATCGTAGTCCAGTTGGGCAACTTGAGGTGATAGATCCATTTGATAATGGTCATCTTTAACAATTTGTTGATAAGATAATTCAATAGAGGTATCGTATTTTTGACTAATTGGTGTTAATTCAAGTCCATCACGCTCAATGGTCACTCGATGCGTAGCTGAAAAGAAGGTTTTTCCAGGTTGACCGTTCATTGCCTCCTGGATGAAACGAACCTGATCGGTGTTGAAGCCATAATCTCGGAGCCATTCGAAAAGGAGATGAGCAGTGAGCGGTGAGAGATGAGAGGTTTTCAGGTCAAAATATTGGGTTTCGCCAACTTGTTTCACAATTTGGGACAGCTTTTCCTTGAGCAATTCACGATAAAGGTCATTTTCGGAGGCCAGATGGCTGATGGATTTCAGGATGGAGCTCCTTCCCTCTTTGGAGATGCCATCGATTACGGGGAGCAGTTCATGACGGATTTTATTGCGAAGGTACAGGATCTCGGCGTTGGTGTGGTCTTCACGCCACGTCAGTCCATTTTCAATGGCATATTGACGGATTTCTTCTCTTGAGATGTCCAATAACGGTCTGATAATATGTCCATTGACAGGTTGCATTCCTTTCAGGCCTTTTATTCCGGCACCTCTTAATAAATTGATGAAAAAGGTCTCTAACTGGTCATCGGCATGATGGGCAACGGCGATATAACCATAGCCTAACTGTTGTCTCAGCTCCTCGAACCATGAATAACGCAACTCCCTGGCTGCCATCTCGATGGAAAGTTTATGTTCCTCGGCATAATTTAGGGTATCGAATTGTTTCACATAGATTATCAAACCATTCCGATCGGCATAGTCACGAACAAATTTTTCATCGCCATCTGACTCCTCTCCCCTCAGGTGGAAGTTACAATGTGCCAGTACGAAATCCGCATGGGCTTTCAGTAGCATATCGGCGAGTACCATCGAGTCGATGCCACCGCTCAAAGCGAGTATCAATTTGTTATTAGTGCAATATGGTGAAAGCTTCTTAAACATGATACAAAAAAAACATTTCTACTAATGTCTAACCACAAAACGACCCAAATACCTTCCGTCAGCCTGAATGAAATACACCCCTTCGGGATAGGATTCCGTAACAAGGCAATGTGGATAATCCTCTGCAACAAACGACTCCACCAACTGTCCCATGACATTATAAACGCGAACCACTCCGGATGCATCCAAAGCAAGGTTCACAAAACCGTTGACAGGATTCGGATAAATAGTGATTCCTTCTTTCTCCGGCTCAACCACATTTGTATTACAGTCCTGTACCCTGATTCCAAGCGGCTCAAAAGCGTCGATGATGGATTGCAGATCTGTGACAACAAAGTCTGAATGACCGCCATCCAACACGATGGAATGATCAGGCGCAATGAGTGTGAAATGGGGTGAGGCATCAATATGATATAGCGCGGAAAACTTCCCTGCTCCGCCATCCGCACTGATAGTGGGAAATTCAACACCAAATTCCTCACACCAACGAAAACATAACTCATCTCCGTGAGTGGCATTTATCTCCACATAAAAAACATCGCCCGTGTTACATCCATAACGGTAGTATGATTCTACAATAAAAGGTATGGCTTCGCGACAGTTAATACAGGTATAGTTGAAAAAATCAATGAAAACGAATTGACCGCCTTCCAGTTTTTCGAAAAGATCAAAGGCATTCCCATGGATATCCACTACCGAAAAATTCAACGCTTCATAGCCTTTACAGACTTCGCTCGATGAAATCTCAGCACCGTCCTCCAATTTGGCGGTCACATAATAGCAATTTTCCATGGTAGGATGATAATTTTCACTACCGAAACACGTCATATCAGTACTGTCCGCAAGGGCGAAAGAAGTGTTGCCGTAACGCTCATACACCTTATAATACAACGCACCCTGAACCTCAGACCAACACAAACGCACTCCACCACTTGTGAGTTCAACTGTTAAGTCTTCAACAGACTGAGGTGTTTGAGCCTTTACTGCGATGCCCATGACAAGGAACAAAACCACTAAAACCGCTCTTTTCATCGTCTAATGTATCTTTTAGTCTATGTTATTTCTTCTTCTTTTTCACCGAAAATCCAAAGCCCCCAATCTTCTCCCCCAGCCCATAATATTTCCCGTGGGAATACGCCAAAGGCCGAGCATGATTCAGTTGAAAAGCTCCAGTGCCTTTGTCAATCAACGTTTCCTCGGCATTGATGGCCACCACATTGGCAATGAACATATCATGCGATCCAAGTTCCTTCACTTCCACCACCTTACATTCAATGCTCAGCGGCGACTCCTTTATTAATGGCGCCTTCACGATTTGTGCCGGTTCGGGATGTAGATGCATCTGCTTAAACTTGTTATAGTCACGGCCTGAGCGCACTCCACACCAGTCCGTGGCGGCGGCCAAATCCTCAGTAGTGAGGTTGATCACAAACTCCTTGTTTTTCATGATGAGCTCATGTGAATGACGTTCCTTGCGGACGGAGATATAACACATGGGCGGATCGGAGCAGATGGTACCCGTCCATCCGATGGTGATGATATTGTAATTCTCCTCGCAGTCACCGCAAGTAACCATCACGGCAGGCAGAGGATAGATTAATGTTCCGGGTTTGAAAGGGACTTTCATACAGTTAGAAGTTAGAAGTTGTTCAGTTAGCAGTTAAGAGTGATGATGCTAATAGGCTTTTTATGTGGATGCAAAAATAGTGTTTTTCTCTGTCATCTTGCCAAGAATAACTCTTTTTGTATTTGGGAATAAAGTTGTATTTTTGCCGAATCATGATTTCCATTTTCGACGATATGACACAAGTCACCGAAGCTGAGGTGCAGCGTATGTTACCTTTGGTGGACGAACAACGGCGCATTGAAGCTTTGCGTTACAAACACGTGTTTGGCCAGTTCGCGTGCCTCAAGTCATGGCTCATGCTGAAAGAGCTGCTAACTCCTTTGGGCATCAACGACATGGAAATGGGTTTCAACGAGCATGGCAAGCCTTTCTTAGCTCACCATCTCGAAGTGCATTTCAATCTCAGCCATTGTAAGAACGGCATCGCCGTGGTGGTCGATCCCTCCCCCGTTGGCATCGACATCGAGAGTTTCCGCCACAGCAATTTGGCTTTAATCGAAAAAACGATGAGCCCTGCAGAGGCGGAACAGATTCTCACTTCAAGCGACCCTGTCGAGACCTTCACGCAGTATTGGACCAAGAAAGAAGCCGTGTTGAAATTACGCGGCACAGGCATCGTCAACGACCTGCATCACGTGCTTGACGGCAAGGACTACCGATTGGAGACC